>Ga0315547_1000101_pt1 | contig 97178 bp, 76 predicted proteins | sample SalMarSW160240MG_2_FD_202542 | JGI IMG/M metagenome (GOLD analysis project Ga0315547, IMG submission 202542) | Salt marsh sediment microbial communities from the Plum Island Ecosystem LTER, Massachusetts, United States - Salt Marsh Sediment SW1601-240 ...
AATTCACAAATGAAAAAGGGAAAGTAATCATAAGCTTAAGAAAAGAAGAAAATAAGGTTTTATTGGAAGTTAAGGACAATGGCATTGGTATTTCCGAAGAAGATAAAACAAAGTTGTTTGAAATTGATGGACATTTTTTAAGAGAAGGTACTTCAGGTGAACTTGGAACAGGTCTTGGTTTGATTTTATGTAAGGAATACATTGAAAAGAACAAAGGAAAAATATTTGTTGAAAGCAAACTAGAAAAAGGAAGCACGTTTCAAATTTTTCTACCTACAGCTACCTGATAGTCTATTTATATCAGCATCTTGTATCCAACACCATGGACTGTCAGAATAATTTTCAGATGATTTGGATCAGATTCAATTTTTTGCCTGAGTTTCAAAATAAAATTATCTACGGTACGGGTGGTAATTTCATAATTTATTCCCCATACTTCACTCATAAGATCATCACGGTGTACAGTCGTATTTGCATGTGTATAAAGATAATGCAGTATTTCAAACTCTTTATGAGACATTTTTACCGGTTTGTTATTACTGAAAGATTCAAAATTTTTAAAATTTACGGATAACTTTCCGATTTTAACCAGCCGATCTTGATCTGCATTGGTTTGTGGTTTCTCGGTTCTGCGCAATATAGCTTTTATTCTCGCAAGAAGTTCTCTCAGGCTAAATGGTTTGGTTATATAATCATCTGCTCCAAGTTCAAGTCCTAGAACTTTATCAATTTCTTCTCCTTTGGCGGTTAGGAGAATAATGGGAGTTGCTATATCTTCTTTCCGTGCTGTTTTGCAAATATCAAAACCTGAAATTTCGGGTAACATAACATCCAGCAGAATTAAATTATACGTGTTATTGAGTATTTTATCCAAACCTGTTTTTCCTTCACCGGCAACATCAATTTCGTATCCTTCAAATTCAAGATTATCTTTTAGCCCTTGAAGCATATGTTTTTCATCTTCTACAATCAGAATTTTTATCATGACGTAAGAATTTATTGAATCGGAAATAATAATTTAAAGACTGTTCCTTCACCTTTCTTGCTTTTTACCTCAATTTTACCACCGTGTGAATCCATAATATGTTTTACAATTGTGAGACCCAGACCTGACCCTTTTGCTTTTAGAGCAAGATTTTTTTCGGTTACTCTATAAAATTTATCAAAAATATGTTTTAATTCTTTTTCTGAAATACCAATTCCTTTATCAGATATATTAATATAAGCCCAGGATTTATCAAAAGTGGTGGTAATTTCAATATATTTCTCATCCATACTGTATTTCATGGCATTGTCAATAATGTTGATAAGGACATCCGTAACAGCATCTGCATCCACTTGAATTTCAGGTAATTTTGCTGAACAATGGGTTTTATATTTAAATCCCTGGACTTCAAGATTGTAATTGAAGGTTTTCACTACATCAAGTACAATATCATTGATGTTCACCGATGAAAACTTATATACTTTTTTCCCACTTTCTATTTGTGAAAAATTCAGTATTTTATTTACAATACCAGATAAGCGTTGTGTTTCCTGAAAAATAATAGTATAATACTCTTTCACTTTCTCCTTTGATTCAATACGTCCAAGTTCAAGGGTTTCAATATACATGCTGATAAGAGCCAGAGGAGTTCTGATTTCATGCGAAACATTTGATACAAAATCAGACTTTAATTGTGAAAGCTCCAAATGTTTTTTTACATTTCTGAATATAAGCCATAATCCGAGTATAAGACCAAAATCAACAATACCGATAAGGATTAAATCTTTCTTGGATCTTGACTTGACCAGATCATTAATCGTTACGTTCTTTAGTTCAATTCCAAGACTATAGTGAGGCATAAGCCAGAATCTTTTTTTCTGGCTTACTTCTGTCATTTGAAATTGTTTATCAGAGGAATAAATAATTGAATCACTTTCTTCAAAAAATGCAGAAATTGCAAATTCATTCTGAGCTATTTCCTGAATTTTAGGGTCCAGGACTTCGTTGATAAATCTTACCGGATTAAAGACAATGGCATTGTATAAAAAATCATTGTCCTGTTGAAATGCAAACACAACCAATTGATCGGTCGTGTCATTCAATGTGAAAGTTTCCAGTTTTCTATAGCCACCTTGCAAATAAGTATTTAAGTTCTTTAATACGGAATCATTTTTAATCAATAGCGCTTGCATCGATTTGCCAAAAGAAGAACTGCTTAAAATCGGGGGAACCGACAGAACGATTTGATTGTCTGAGTTAAATTGCATCACTTTGCTTACGGAAGATGTAGTATGAATAAAATCCAGCAAGGCTTCAGTTTTGTTGTTCTTTTTTGAACTGAGAATCAACTCCAGTCTGTTAGCCCAACTGCTGATAACATCTTCAGAGTATTGATTTACAGAATATAATATTGCATCCAGCTGGTTATTATAAATGTTTTCAATAACTTTTTCATTGCTACGAAGTGAGCCAATTTCATAGATGGAAAAAATTATTGTGGGTAGAAATATGATTACAAACAATATTAATATGGTACTCTTGAGTGTACGATTCATGAGTGGAAATTAAGCAAAATAAAAATAGAAATTTTTATTCTCTAATAGAAATAGTACAGATGATTATGAAGAATACACAGAACATTGGGCTATTTTTGGTAATGATTTTGCTAAATTCGAATACAATGTATGGAAAATGGATACTATTGCGGATTATATAGAAAAACATAAAGAAAGATTTCTGGATGAGCTCTTTGGATTGATACGAATTCCTTCTGTAAGTGCAAATAAAGAAAATGGTCATGTTATGATGGCAGCATGCGAATATATCAGAGATAATTTGTTAAAATCAGGTGCTGACAGAAGTGAAATCATGTTGACTCAGGGGTGGCCTATCGTTTATGCAGAAAAAATAATTCATGCTTCTTTACCAACAATACTGGTTTATGGTCATTATGATGTACAGCCTCCTGATCCGCTGGATGAGTGGGAATCTGAGCCTTTTGTTCCGGTAATCAGGGATGAAAAGATTTATGCAAGAGGGGCAGACGATGATAAAGGCCAATTGTTCATGCAGTTAAAAGCATTTGAATACCTGATTGCGGAAAAAAAACTCCCGTGCAATGTGAAGTTTCTCATTGAAGGGGAGGAAGAAATTGGTTCTTCGGCGATAATAACTTTTTGTAAACAAAATGTCCGACTTCTTTCGGCCGATGTTATCCTTGTGTCTGATACGACTATACTTTCTTTAAATAATCCGACCCTGACTATTGGCCTTCGCGGTTTGGTATACTTTGAAATAATCGTAACAGGGCCAAAACGAGATCTGCATTCCGGATTGTATGGAGGAACAGTTCATAATCCTGCAAATGTTCTGGCTGATATTGTTTCAGGATTCATAGATAAGGATGGGAGAATTACCATTCCGGGATTTTATGATTCGGTAAAGGAAGTTGATACGGAGGAACGGACACTTTTAAACAATGTCCCGATTGATGAAGAGGCATTGAAAAACAACATTGGTATATCTGATTTTTTTGGCGAAAAAGAGTTCAGTATTATTGATCGTTTGGGAATCAGACCAACACTTGATGTTTGTGGAATCTGGGGAGGGTATATTGATGAAGGAGCAAAAACTATTCTTCCGGCAAAAGCTTCAGCCAAAATTTCAATGCGGCTCGTTCCGGATCAGAATCCCAGGGAAATAGAAAATAGTTTTAAACACTATCTTCTTGGTCTCAATATACCGGGTATAAGTGTAGATGTTAAAGTTTTACATGGAGGCAATGCATATGTTGTTCCATGGAATTCCTTTGAAGTGCAAGCAGCTGTTATGGCTATGGAAAAAACATTAGGGAAAAAGGCGCTGCCGGTTCGCAGTGGGGGAAGTATTCCGATTATTACAGATTTTGAAAAAATATTAGAAATAAAGGCTGTTCTTCTTGGTTTTGGTCTTGAAACTGATGCAATACACTCTCCAAATGAGAATTTCCCGCTGAATAATTTTTATAAAGGGATAGAGACAATTCCATGGTTTTATCATTTCTATACGGAATTTAAAAAGCAAATGTGAGTTATTCTATTTTTAGGGGGGGTATTGAAATATTGTTATTTTTTGTGAACTGTTGGTCAAATAATAGGGGTTAAATATGATAATAAGCTATATTTGCCGATAAAATACTCATACATTAAAATCAACCATTATGGCTATTATCAGATTTCAGGCACTTCATAATGCAAATAGCAGAAAACCAATACATAAAGAGGCTCCTTCAAAGAAAACATCCGATTATTTCGGAGTAAATGTTTTTGATAAGGAAAAAATGCAACGCTACTTATCACAGGAAGCATATGAGGGGGTGATAGAGTGTATTGAAAAGGGACATACAATTGACAGAAAACTTGCTGATAAAGTTGCTTCCGGCATGAAATCATGGGGACTTGAAATGGGAGCAACGCATTTTTCACACTGGTTTCATCCGCTCACTGATGGCACGGCTGAGAAACATGATGCATTTATTGAATATACGGAATTTGGCGGAGTGGTTGAGAAATTTTCAGGACAACATCTGGCACAACAGGAACCTGATGCAAGCAGTTTTCCAAGCGGAGGTATTCGTAATACTTTTGAAGCAAGAGGCTATACAGCCTGGGATCCCTCTTCTCCGGCGTATATTGTTGCAAATACATTAAGCATACCCACGGTATTTGTATCCTATACGGGTGAAGCTCTTGACCATAAAACCCCTTTGCTGAAAGCACTTGCAGCCATTGATAAAGCCTCTGTGGATATTTGTGAATATTTTGATAAGAATGTTACAAAAGTCTATGCAACATTAGGAGTTGAACAGGAATATTTCCTGGTCGATGAGGCACTTTATTTTGCCAGGCCTGATCTTGTAATGACTGACCATACACTGGTGGGTCATGCATCAGAAAAAGATCAGCAACTTGATGATCATTATTTTTCTTCTATTCCTGAGCGTGTTAGCGGGTTCATGAAAGAGTTTGAGATCGAAGCCTATAAACTGGGTATACCTTTGCGTACCAGGCACAATGAGGTTGCACCTAATCAATACGAGGCAGCTCCGGTATTTGAAGAGTGCAGTCTTGCAGTTGATCATAATATTCTTTTGATGGATATTATGAAAAGAATAGCAAGGCGTCATCATTTTATCGTATTGTTCCATGAAAAGCCTTATAAAGGGATCAATGGATCAGGAAAACACAACAACTGGTCGCTGATGACTAATACTGGCGTGAATCTTTTATCACCCGGAAATAAACCAAAAACAAACATGCAATTTTTAAGTTTTTTGGTTTGCACCTTAAAAGCAGTATACACTCATCAGGATTTGTTAAGAGCGAGTATTGTGTCGGCAGGGAATGCATTAAGATTGGGAGGAAATGAAGCTCCGCCTATGATCATGTCTGTGTTTATTGGCAATAAAATTTCCGGCATGCTCGATGAACTGGAAGTTAGGGTCACAACTAAAAAAATGACGCCTGATGAAAAAACAGAACTAAAATTAGATGTTGGTAAAATCCCTGAAATATTACTTGATAATACAGACAGAAATCGTACTTCTCCATTTGCTTTCACAGGCAACCGTTTTGAATTCAGAGCTGTAGGTGCTTCCGTGAATTGCGCTGCCCCTATGACTGTGTTAAATACTGCTGTTGCTCAGCAACTGGTTCAGTTCAAAAAGGATGCAGATGAATTGATAAATAAAGGAGTTAAGAAAGATGAGGCAATATTTCAGGTGATAAGAAAATATATAATTGACTCAAAAAATGTACGTTTTGAGGGGAACAGTTATAGCGAAGAATGGCAAAAAGAAGCCGGAAAGAGAGGTCTTACTAATGTTACCAGTGTCATTGAGTCACTTGATGCGTATCTCTCAACAAAATCAAAACGGTTGTTTAAGTCACAAAAAGTATTGAATGAGAAGGAACTTGAAGGGCGGACAGAAGTGCGGTATGACAATTTTGCCAAGAAAATTCAGATAGAATCAAGAGTGATTGGAGATATTGCTTTAAGCCAGATTGTTCCTATTGCAATTGATTACCAGACTCAATTGATGAATAATATAAGAGGATTAAAAGAAACATTCAGCCAAAGTGAATTTCAGAATTTATCAGTTGCCAGAAAGGAATTGGTAATAACAATTTCCGAACATATTTCAGCAATAAAAGCTAAGGTGAATGAAATGATTGAAGCGCGAAAAAAGGCAAATGTTATCAGCAATGCCAGAGAAAAGGCAAATCAGTATTCTATAACTGTCCTTCCTTTTATCGAGGATATTCGTTATCATATTGATAAACTTGAGCAGATTGTGGATAATGAGATCTGGCCTTTGCCAAAATATCGTGAATTGCTGTTCAGCAGATAAAAAAAAGAGGCTGCCAGTCAGCAGCCTCTTTGTATTTTGAGAGGAGTTTTCCTGCTCATTTTAAGGCTTTCTTTGTAGTCTTAATAATTATTGAAGCCACTTTATACGGATCAGCATTTGAAGCTGGTCTCCTGTCTTCCAGTCTTCCCATCCATCCGTTTTCAACCGTACTGACAGGAATACGGATTGAAGCACCTCTGTCAGAAACTCCGTAGCTAAACCTGTCTATCGATTGAGTTTCATGAAGGCCTGTAAGTCTTTTGTCATTATCGGCTCCATAAACAACAATATGTTCCGGTATATGTTTTTCAAATTCCTTACAGATTTTCTCGAAAGTCTCTTTATTCCCGGCATTTCTCATCGCTCCGTTAGAAAAATTGGCATGCATGCCTGAACCATTCCAGTCGCCTTCTACCGGTTTTGGATGGAGATTTATACGAACACCGTATTTTTCTCCAACTCGCTCTGCAATATAGCGGGCAACCCATGTTTGATCGCCGGCTGCTTTTGCTCCTTTTGCAAAGATCTGGTACTCCCACTGTCCTTTCATGACTTCAGCATTTATACCTTCAATATTAATGCCGGCATGTATACAATTATCAAGATGTTCTTCCACGATGTTTCTGCCAATATTGTACTCGGCACCCACAGAACAATAAAAAGGTCCCTGTGGAGGAGGAAAATATCCCGGGGCAGGGAACCCAAGCGGTGTATGATGGTCAAGATCCCATAAAACATACTCCTGTTCAAAACCAAACCAAAAATCATCATCGTCATCATCAATTGTCGCCCTTCCGTTTGAAGGATGTGGAGTACCGTCGGCATTCAATACTTCTGTCATAACAAACCATCCGTCTTTTCTGGCAGGATCGGGAAACAGTGCAGCCGGTTTCAATAAACAATCGGAATTGTTACCAGCAGCTTGTTTTGTGGATGATCCATCGAATGACCATATCGGGCAACCATCAAGTTTACCATTAAAATCTGAGACAACCAGCGTTTTGCTGCGCATGGTCTGTGTTGGCTTGTAACCATCCAGCCAAATGTATTCAAGTTTTGCTTTCATAATAGAGCTATTATAAGTTAATGATTGATGAATTTTTCTAGATGGGAGGCAAATATAATATAAAAAATAAAATAATGGCATGAATTCCTTTAAGACTATTAAAAAAAAAGGGTTAAAATTTAAAATTTATAACTTTTAATGCTATATTTTATTTTTTTTTAATATTTTTGTCAATAAGACCTATTATTTCAGGGGGGTAAAAAATATATTATAACTTTTTTTAAAGGAAACCCTATAAAATACAAAATGTAGACATAAGTAATAATTGCACCACAGTAATCTTGTATAACTTCTAAATTTATGTAGTATGAGTCCAAAAGATTTTTTCGAATTTGCAAAGAAACAAGGGGCTGAGATGATGGACCTGAAATTTGTTGATCTTTTAGGTACATGGCAGCACTGTTCTTATCCAATAGACGCATTGGATGATAGTATTTTTACAGAGGGTTTGGGGTTTGACGGTTCATCAATCAGGGGATGGCAGGGAATTGAATCATCTGATATGCTGGCCATTCCTGATCCCGATACAGCAGTCATTGATCCGTTTTTCGAAGAACCAACAGTTAGCTTAATAGCGAGTATCGTTGATCCGGTAACAAAGGAAAAATATGAAAAAGATCCGCGCTATGTAGCACAAAAGGGAGTAGATTATCTTAAGAAATCAGGTATCGGGGATACTGCTTATATTGGTCCTGAACCGGAATTTTTTATTTTTGACGAAATTCGTTATCAGCAAACACAAAACATGGGTTTCTATCAGATTGATTCAGTAGAAGGAGCCTGGAATACAAACCGCATTGAAGAACCTAACTTAGGATACAAACCTAGCTACAAAGGAGGATATTTTCCTGTTAGTCCAACTGACACTTTTCACGATCTTAGAAGTGAGATGGTAAACACAATGAGAGCTTTAGGAATTATTGTAGAAGCTCATCATCATGAAGTGGCTACTGCCGGCCAGGCTGAAATCGATATGCAATATGCTGAACTGACAAAAATGGCTGACCAGTTTATGTGGTATAAGTATATTATTAAAAACGTGGCTAAGAAACATGGTAAAACAGTAACCTTTATGCCCAAACCAGTATTTGAAGATAATGGTAGCGGTATGCATACGCATTTTTCCATATGGAAAGGCAACAAAAATATTTTTGCCGGCAATAAGTATGCTGGAGTATCTCAAGAAGCTCTTTGGGGAATAGGTGGAGTACTGAAACATGCTTCTGCAATTTTAGCATTTGCAGCGCCTACTTCCAATTCATACAGAAGATTGGTTCCCGGTTTTGAAGCCCCGGTTAATTTAGTATACTCTGCTCGTAACCGATCCGCCGCTGTCCGTATACCTATGTATTCAGAAAATCCAAAAGCCAAGCGTTTTGAATTCCGTTGCCCTGATCCGACATGTAATGGATACCTGATGTTTACCGCTATTCTTATGGCAGTTATGGATGGTATTGAAAATAAAATTGATCCGGGCGAACCTCTTGATAAAAACATCTATGCTTTAGCGCCTGAAGAATATAAGAAAATCAAATCGGTACCAGGTTCACTTGCCGAATCCTTGCTGGCTCTTGAAAATGATAATGCATTTCTGTTGAAAGGTGGCGTTTTCACGGATAGTTTAATTTTATCCTATATTAATTACAAGCGTGAAAACGAACTGGCAGAGATGGCGCTGCGCCCTCATCCTTTCGAGTTTGAATTATACTATGATAATTAAAATATGATGAATTAAATTCTGGAAACAGAAAAATTGTTAAGGTGAAAGAAAAGGTGCTTCATAAAAGCACCTTTTCTATTTTAATTCTTTAAATAAAGAAAATTGTTCTCAGGTATTATTTATGATTTTTTGCAAATAAATTCATTATACTTAAAAATCCGAGATACAGACTAATCAGCAAAAGAAAAATTATACTTACTTTAAGGCTTATGCTATCGATGATTATTCCCATCAGGAAAGGAAATACAGCACCTCCTGAAATGGCCATAATCATTAGGCCTGATATTTCATTCGAACGTTCAGGCATTTTCTCAACACTCATGGAAAATATCAGAGGGAAGATGTTTGCCGATCCAAGTCCGATAAGTAATATGGCTATCTTGGTCACCAACTGTTCAATGTCGAAAATCAACACAACCAACCCTGTTAGTGTTATGATGGTTGAAAAGAAAAGAAATACACGGGCATTGAGCTTTTTCAGAATAATAGCTCCCAGAAAACGGGATGCCATTAAGGCAAAAATGTAAATACTTATTCCTTTTACTGCCTGATCACTGCTCAATCCATGCCGTTCGAGAAATCCCGGGACACCGGTATTCATGCCTACATCGAGTCCTACCACAATAAATATTCCTATTACCATGGATAATACATATCCGTTGCCCAGCAGCTTCAGACATTGTCCAAACCTGGCCGGATTATCTGATCTTTTTTTCTCGGTAATCGGGGTAAAATAAAGCCAAACCATCGAAAGAACTGAGAGCGCCCCGTAAAAGAGGAAAATATATCGCCAGTCACCCAGACGGTTTGCAAAGAACACTGTAATTAGCGGACCAAAGAAGGCAGCTACCGATTTAATAAATTGTGAAAGCGACATATTGCTTGAATAACTGCCTTGAGAGGATACATCATACAGTAATGGATTCAGCGACACCTGGATAATTGTATTGCCAATTCCCAGAAGCGTAAATGCCAGGATCAGAACAGCAAAGTTATACACAATAAAAGGTACAATCATAGCCAGCATAGTTACAAACAGGGCAAAAACCACCACATTTTTCTTTCCCAGACGATCCTGCACAATACCTGTCGGGATGGAAAAGACAAAAAACCAAATAAAAATCATGAAAGCCAAAAACTGCATGGTGGTTGCACTTAGCTCGAAATCAATTGAGGCAAGATTAACCGCTGTACCAACTATATCTATAAACCCCATGCAGTAAAAAGCTACAAATACAGGCAATACTTTGGTAAAAGTTTTCATAGAGAAATTCAGTTAAGGATTTAAGATATCATTGAGCGAAATCATTTTCAGTTTTTTCTCATCAAATCCTGAATCTTTGTTTACGAAGCAACTAACAACTGCTTTTTCACCGGGCAGCAGGTTAAAATAATTATCTGAGAAATGTATATCCTCATCTTCATAATACAGGAAAAGATTACAGACCAGTTCATTGCTTTTCAATTCAACATGAATGGTTTCTCCTCTCTTATTAACATCACAATCAATTTTGGATTTTGGCAAGTTCAAATTCTTTGGCACTTCAAAAAAATACAATTCTTGCGCAATGATTTTGTTATTCTTAAGCAATCGGGCTTCGAGAAAAATATCCCGTAAGCTAAAATGATCAGCAATGGACTTCTTATCAATGGTCACCGCAATTATTGATTTTTCCGGGTTAAGTTCTGATTCAACTGTGTTCTCTTCAAGAATTTTTCCTTTGAAGTTTCTGATTCTATAGTTAAGTGTAACAGCCTCTTTTTCATAATTGTCATTACTCACTGAAATGATGACATTTTTATTATCCGGGATGAAAGCAATGATAACGGGTTGATAAGCTTTTTTTACATAATAATGCAAAGCTTTCCATGAAGTATAATAATCAATACTTGACCACGATGCTGCAGGCCAGCAATCATTCAATTGCCAATATAAGGTACCCATGCAATAGGGCTTGTGTGCTCTATGAGCATGTATTGCCTGCTTAATACCTTCAGCCTGCAATACCTGACCGAGATACAAAAGTTTATCAAATTCTTCCGGTACAGGATACAGGTCTTCCATATATTTCACAATCAATGCATTGCCTTTTCCACTTCGTTGGTGTGAAAGCATCACATCTGATTTCACCTCCCAATCTTCAGGTTTTGTAAACTTTTTAATACTGGTCATTGAAGGGAAGGATTGAAATCCATATTCACTCATAAATCGTCCCACATGACTGTAAAATGCGCTGAATGGTAATTTTCCGTGCCATACACCCCAGAAGTGCTGATCGCCTGAAGTACTTTCATAGTTTGCATGAACACCCCAGTCTGCCTGTGGAGAGGAAGGCCAATATACAAGAATACCATCATAAAGTTCAACTACTTTGGGTAGTATTTTATGAAAAAGAGTATCGTAATTATGCCAGATCTCTTTTCGTTGTTTTTCCGAATATTTTTCTTTCCAATGCCAGCCACAACCAGGAACTCCTTCACACCATGCGACATCTATCTCGTTGTTTCCGCACCAGAGTGCCAGGGAAGCATGATTCCGTAATCGTTTGACATTGTCAATAACCTCCTGTTTTGCATTCTCCAGAAAATCATCATCTCCGGGATACATGCTGCAGGCAAACATAAAATCCTGCCAAACCATGAGTCCATATTTATCACACAGGTCGTAGAAAATATCATTTTCATAAATTCCACCACCCCATACACGTATCATGTTCATGTTAGCTTCTGCAGCAGAACTGATTATATTTTCGTATTTGTCTTTAGTAACCCTGTTGAGAAAATTGTCATTTGGGATATAATTTGCTCCCTTGGCAAAGACATTTTTACCATTTACTCTGAAATAGAAGCTTTTACCAAGGGAATCAGGCTCTCTGACAAGTTCAATTTCACGCAAACCTATTTTATAGGATAGAGTATCAATTATGGTATCATTTTTTGAGAGAATTGTCTTAAATGTATACAGATTTTGTTTGCCCATTCCATTTGGCCACCACAATTCAGGATCTTCAATCAGAAATGGCATCAAAACTTCATGAATCCCTTCTTCAAATCTAAAGGATGAAGTAATAAGCGATTTATGGTTGTTACCGGATTCGATGTCTATTTTATATCTGCCCTGTTTGGTGGCATGAACTATCACCAGGGCATCAATGTTAGCTTCTTTCTTTGAAATGTATACCTGTTTAAAATGAACGTTTTGTATTTCGGAATGATTTGTCAGAATAAGTTTTACAGGTCGCCATATACCTGAAGTAACAAATCTTGGTCCCCAGTCCCATCCAAAATGATAGGGGGCCTTTCTTGTGAAAACACTTACTTTCTTATTTTCCAGACCTCCGATTTCAGATTGATCATTTACTGCAGGAAGTCCGTAACCTAGTTTATTTAGTTTTTCCAGGCCAATATCAATGGCGGAATGGAATTCGATTCTAAGATGATTTTTACCTTCAACCAAATACTCTTTGACATCTTTGCGCCATGTCCGGAACATATTGTTAGTTTCGAGGATTAACTGGTCATTCAGGAATACTTTTGCATAGGTATCAAGACCTTCAAATAAAAGGTAGATTTGTTTCTTATTGATCTGGTTCTGATCAAGTTCAAATTTGCATGAGTAAATCCAGTCTTCCTTATCGATCCACTGCAGATCTTTTTCATTGTTCCTGTAGAACGGGTCATTGATTTTATGGTTGTTCAACAGATCAGTATGAACGCAACCGGGTACTTCAGCGGGTAACCAGGAGGTGTCTCCTTTCATTAGAAAATTCCAGTCCTTGTTTAAATTGATGATTGTTTTTACATCGTAAGTATTCATTTTATTACAGGAGTGCATAAGTGTTGCAGTCACTATGATTAAAGCAATGTAGACGAACTCAATTTTTTTCATTTTCGTAGGTTCTATGATTTAAGTATTTTTATTCTGTGCAGTATTTCAAGACAAGCTCTGGCATTGTGATAAGGACATTTCCAGAATCCAGCTTTTTCATGACTTTTTATTGGTTTTCCTTTCAGATCAATACGGAAAAACCATTCTCCGTTTTTTTTATCTACAATATGCTCTTCAATAAAATGAGCAATGGAAAATGCATAATCAAGATAATGATTCTGGCCGGTAATAACAAAAACATTTAAAAAACCGACAATGGCTTCGGCCTGTGCCCACCACTCAAATTCATGATCTTTATGTTTGCCCGATCTGTCATCTTCATATAAAAGTGCTTTGTTCCGGTAAATCCCCAGTTCGGCTGCCTTAGCAATATTTATGCTGGCCTCTTCAACTGTCCTGATCAGGTCTTTATTTTTTGTTACCAGTGCAGCTTCATGCAATAACCAGCTTGCTTCAATATCGTGTCCATAGGAAAATAACGTGCTTTTGCTGTTCCAGTCTTCATCAAAAAACAATTCAAGATGGTTATCGCGGGGATTTATAATATGTTGAAGAAAAATTTCGATCAGATTTTCCAGTTGTTTTTTCAGGAGAGGATCTTTCCAGGCAGTATAAAGATTTGTATAAGCCTCAAGAACATGAAGATGTGTATTCATCGATTTTTTCTCGTTCATGTCCTTCGGACTGAGTCTCAGATCACTGATTTCTTTCCATTCTTGTGTACAGGCTTCAATATATCCGTTCTTTTTTGTGTCGAATGAATTTCTTTCGATCAGGTGAAATATTTCAATGGCTTCTTTCAGTACATTCGAATCATCTGTTATTTTATAATATTCACTCAGAGCATATATTGTAAATGCCTGGGCATAAATTTGTTTTTTTGTTTCGGCAGGAGATCCGTCCTGATGTAGAGACCAGAAGTAACCTCCATATGTTGTATCGTAAAAAAAGGATTTAATATAATTGTATGCCCGTTGAGCCAGTATTTTATCCTGTTCATTTTTAAAAGCTCTGTACACTGCTGAAAATGTCCAGAGTATACGTGCATTGAGGATCAATCCTTTTACAGCGTTGTAATCAATACTCATATCGTGATTGATATGTGCATAAAATCCTCCCTGTTCATTATCAACAGCATCTTTTCTCCAGAAGGGCATTATATAGGTAAAAAGTTGTCGGTTGGCAAATTCCACAAAGTAATTGAGCTTGTTTTGTTCTTTCATTTTGTAAATAACCATTTGGATGAATTCAAATCTAATTGATATTTATGAAAACTGGTATCAAAATGTCAATTCAATTTATCAATTTGTTTTGATACGATCAGAATGAGAGTTCAGCAAGAACAAATAATATGAAGAAAGACATCCATCTGTCGGGCAACGATAAAAAAAAGGTGCCCATAATAAAACAGGGCACCCGGGTTATATGGATAATAAAGGATTTGGTTCTATTGCCATGCTGGATATTGTTGAAGTGCACCCCCGCTCAACTGAATTTCAGTTAATGGTATAGGGAAGAATTCATGTTTTCCAACTTCAAATTGAACTGTAAACCCTGGATATACATCAAGTGAAATACCGGAAATAAAATCATCGGCCAGTCCCCATCTCACAAGATCAAAAAAACGATGACCTTCCATAGCCAGTTCAAGACGACGTTCATGAACAATGTCTTCGAAGGAAATTGTCGTAAGATCTTGAGGATACCCGGTGTTTCCGGAGTTACGTGCACGTGTCCTCACCATGTTCACATAATCCAAAGCAGCTGTTGTATTGCCACTTTTAATAGCAGCTTCTGCAGCCATAAGAATAACATCGGCATATCGTATTTGTCGGAGGTTCATCGGGCCTTCATTATCGTTTGTCTTCTTTCTCCAGAATTCATAAGGTGAGCATTCATATTTCCTGCTGATAGTGTTTGTTGGCAGGTTAACAAAATCCATTTCATACCAACGATCACCCTGAGAGATAGTATACATTTTAAGAGTATCTCCGGGTTCACCGATAGAAGTCTGAAATCGAGGATCAAGCCTGGATTCGACAGGAGTTGAATTGAGCCCGGATTCCCTTGAATCATTATTTCCGAACGCATCTATAAGGTATGAGGTTGGAAGATTAAAGCTCCAGCCACCAGCAATTGTTGAATTGCCAAGAGTGTCGAACATATATCGTATAGTTGTGTAGGTTGTCCAGTATGAGCCTCTGGATTCTGTCCAACCGGCCAGGTCAATAACATTTTGTATCTCCCAGACACCTTCTAAAGAATTATCGCCATCAAGAGTAAAGATCCATCTGTAACCTCCAACGCCATTGCCATTGTAACCACCATAAGATGTGGAATCTCTCCATGAATCATAGCGTTCACCATTGATACCTACAAGTTCATACTCGCCGGAGCTAATGACTTCTTCTGCATATTGAAGTGCTTCATCGTAACGTTGTTCAACAGCTCCGAATTTGTTATCATCCTGTCCGTAGTTTTCTGCATAAGATGATTCATAGAGTAATACTTTTGCAAGTAAAGCCCTGGCAGCACCTTTGGATGCACGTCCGACTTCGCCAGAACCGAGCTGGCTTTTTTCTTTGAGATAAGGTATTGCATCTTTTAAGTCCAGTTCAATGACTTCATATACTTCCTTAATGGTATTTCTTGCAGGAACCAGGGCAGCAGGGTCAGCTTTTTCAATAGCAATTGAAACACCACCGTATGTTTGAGTTAACATAAAATGCCAAAGAGCTCTTAAGAATTTCATTTCAGCCATCCGCTGTTGCAAATCACTTTTTATGTTCGCAGGATATTCGTTTGGATCTTCACCATACAATTCAATAGCTTTAAAAATAAAATCATTAGCTATCCTTATTCCTTTATAGAAATAAGCGTAGGTGTTGAAAATGTATTCATCGGCATGCCCGTATATCATTCTGTCCACATTCTGTATTTCAGGCCAGTCACCGGTATTTTCACCTCCGCATTCCACATCGTCAGATCCAACACCTCCATGGGCAAAAAGATAAAAGATATCGTAAATATCCCTGGAACAAAGCATTCCGTAGGCAGCAGTAGCAGTCGTATTTAAACTGGAAAAATCATCATAGTAAGATTCTTCAGTATCCTGTGCAATCGGTTTTCTTTCAAGGAAATCTTCACTACAGCTTAGTAAAAATATCAGGATTGCGATCAGGCTTATATATTTTACGCTAAATTTTTTCATTTTATTAAAGTATTTAGAGTTGGTATTTAAAAGGTTAAATTGATTCCGGCAGAGAACAATCTAGATGGAGGGTAAACTCCTTTATCAAGTCCTCTAACCAATATAGCCTCTCTTTGATCTGTTGAATTTGGATCTTTGTTTGAACCAATTTCCGGATCAAATCCTGAGTATTTAGTGAACGTAATCAGGTTTGTAGCGCTGAAATAAATTCTTAATCGTTCAATACCTGCCACAGTTGTCCATTCCTTTGGCAAGGTCATACCAATCTGAAGGTTTTTAAGTCTAAGATAAGATCCATTTTCCATATAGAAATCAGAAAACCTGGTGAAGTTTTCATTTGCATTCGAAGGATCTAACCTTGGGTAAGTTGCATTATAATTAGCCGGGAACAATACGTTTCCTTCTCCATCCAGAATTTCATGACGATAATGGTTATCTACATAATCCGGGGCTACGTTATATTGACCGTCAAAATTGTACAGGTAATATTTCTGTGTGTTACAGATTTTATGCCCGAAGGCACCTTGCCAGAACATTGACAGATCAAACCATCCGTATTCCAGATCAATAGTTACACCGAGTAAATATTTTGGATTGGGATTCCCAATTGGTACGTAATCATCAAGATTTACCATGCCATCGCCGTTAGCGTCTACAAAACGAAAATCTCCGGGTTGAGCTCTTGGCTGGGCATATTCTGTTTCTCCTTCTTCATTAATAATATAAGGCTGATTCACAACAATGTAAGTACCTCTGGGTGTGAGTACAGGATCTCCGTTAGCATCTCTTTCAATATCATCCATGGTAAACAAACCATCGGTCTGATATCCGTAATACTCACCAATAGGCTGGCCGGTCATAGTCTGTGTTAATGTTCCTCCAACACCTTTGGTTCCACCTTCTTTGAGTGTATCAGGCAAGTCAACAGCTTCTGTTTTTACATATGTGAAGTTTACATTTATTCCGTATCCAAATTTTCCAATATTGTCTTTCCAGGAAGCACTCACTTCAATACCACTGTTTTTCAACTCACCAATATTCATGATCGGATTTGCAACCCCTCCTTCCTGGGCAGGATCTCTTACAACATAACCATAATACCAAGGAGCTTGTTTTTCCATCAGCATACCATCATTGCGTCTTACAAAATAATCTGCAGTGAGGAATAATCTGTTATTAAACATGCCAATATCAATTCCTAAATTACTTGTAACCACAGCTTCCCATCCAATCTGAGGATTGGCCAGCTTATCAGGTGCTGCTCCTACAATTGGTGATGTACCATTATCAAATGCATACATAAAAACCGGAGCTGTTCCAATAGTAGCATAATAAGCGTAATCATCTATCGCATTGTTTCCTACTTTTCCCCATCCATATCTTACTTTTCCGAAGTTAAATATGGGATTATCGGGAAGATGTTCGCTGAATTTATAACCAAGAGAGAACGATGGGAATACACCTGAACGGTTCTTGGGTCCGAATTTTGAAGAAAAGTCTTTCCTGACATTAAACTGAGCAAGCGCTATACCTCTGAAATCATAGTTCAAACGGCCAAAATAAGAGTAACTACTACTTTCATTTGCATAACCGTTTGGAAATTGGGATACGGCTTCAGTATTTGTACTTGCATCAAAATACCACATTTCAGGTGTTTCATTGATCAGGTTCATACGCTCGGCATTCATGGTTTCGTATCTTCCCCAACCTGCTTCATAACCTACCATTGCCAGGATATTATGATCTTCAAAAAGAGTAGTATTATAAGAAAGTATATGTTGCCAAAGCCAGTTCTTATTCTGTGAAGCAGCTCTGTAAATCCTGCTATCACTGTTCAAGATTGTTGGAGTAAGAAAATATACAGGTGTAAATTCTACATCATCAGTATACTTGAAACCTCCTGATAATCTGGTCTCATAATCCAGACCCTTTATAGGATGAATCTTTAAATAAGCCGTTGCATTTGCAAGATAAGTTTGAGATTCCTGATTTTTCAGATCAACTCTACCAACCGGGTTAACAGTATTTGACAAGGGGTCGCCACTCCAGTTAGTTGTATCGTTTTTCTCTGTAGCAGGTGATCCGTCAGGATTTACATACACAGGCACAAAGTTATGAAATGTTACAGAAGGGAGAATTGGACCTTCATATTCATTAAAATATTGCCATTCATGAAACCCAACAAATTTTTGACGTGTGAACGAAAAATTCTCACCCACAGTCAGCCACTTATTTCCTTTGTGTTCAGAGTTTGCTCTGAAAGACATACGGTCATAAGAAGTTCTTTTTACAACACCTTCTTGTTTCATGAAACCAAAGCCAATGAAATAGGTAGAGTTCTCATTTCCTCCAGATACACTCAGGTCATAACTTTGCATGGGAGCCGTCTGAGTGATCTTTTTTTGATAATCAAAAGTTGGCAGGGTATCAGGGTTGGGAAAATAAAAATCTTCTATTCCCTGAAGTGCCTCATATTCAGTAAAAACTCTTCCAAACTGAGGACCATCTGCAATATCAACATAGTTGTAAACCTGTTGAACTCCATAATATGCATTGAAGTCGATCTGATTTTTACCGGCTTTCCCTTTTTTTGTAGTCACTAAAATTACACCATTTGCAGCATTTGATCCATAAATTGCACCTGCCGATGCATCCTTCAGAATCTCAATTGACTCAACATCAGCTTGATTTACAGATTTTGGGTCGGCCGGAACACCATCAATTATCCATAATGGCGTAGTTCGGTTGATAGAAGTTGTTCCTCGAATTTGGATGTCAGTATTAGCACCAGGAGCACCTGTATTACCCATGACATAAACACCGGCAGCACGTCCCTGTAAGGCCTGACTAATATCCTGGGAAGGAACTTTGTTGAGATCCTCACTGCTTACAGAAGCTACAGCACCGGTCAGGTCACTCTTTTTCTGAACACCATACCCGATCACTACAACTTCCGAGAGTTGCTGGAGATCTTCAATAAGCATAAAATTGGCTTCGACACTTACACCGTCATCTACAGTAATTGTTTGTGTTTCGGTCAGATAGCCAATAAAACTTACTGAAAGCTGAACTGAGCCGGCAGTTATGTCCGGCAAAGAAAATTTTCCATCTATATCACTAACGGTACCTTGAGTCGTACCTTCAATATAGACATTGGCTCCAATGATTGGATCACCATTCGCATCTGTAACCGTACCGTTAATAATTCCCTTTTGTGCAAAAATTGCACTTGTACAGAAAATCATCAAACTCATAAGAAACAGATTTTTCAATTGTTTACTAAATGATTCTTTCATAATAGTTGTGGGTTGTTAATAATTATAGGTTAGTTAAACTTGATAATTTATATTGTTGATTGTTCAAAAAAAGTAATCTGATTATTATGAAATGAAAGAGTCCAGGTACTCATGTGAATTTGAATTTACGGGATAAATATTTTTTCACCTTTGTGTTTTAATTCATTCAAATTTATGCTGAAATTCCTGATATTATGTTCAGATGTTCAAAACACAGAAATCGAATAAATATACTCCGGTAAGTAATATTTATGTTTTTGTAACAACAAATATATCATAATTCAGATTAAAACAATCATAGAAGTCACATTATAGAGTGATTTTTCATCATTTGATACTCATTAAATGACCATTCATATCCCCTGTTTACGTATTCAAAAACAGATTTGAACTTAAATAAAGCTTAATATAATGTGAGTTCGATATAAGTATCAGAATTAATCATTTTATTTTCTTTTTAGACAACCTTTATTGTCTTGGTGTTTTTGTGGCAGGAAGTAATAAGAAATTATGCCACTAAAACACTAAAACTCAAAGATACACTAAGATGTTCATTTTAAATAATTGATCTATTGCGAGTTATATTTCGAACTTACGTTAATATAAGTTTTTATTATGATCAATAAGCGTATTGATCGCTTCAACCGTTTTTGCAGACCGCAAACCATCTTCCGATGTATTCTGACAGTAATCGATCATTTTTTCAACACTTGTGGTTGCAACATGCATGCGTGTATCCGAACTTGCATAGTAGATATAAATAGTACCATCATCATCGCAGATCCAGCCGTTCGAAAACAATACATTGGAAACATCGCCTATTCTTTCCACTTTGTCCGGGGCCATCAAATAACCACCCGGTCGGTGGATGACTTTTGACGGATCTTTCAAATCGGTCAAAAAAGCATACAATACATATCGTAAACCTGCAGCAGTGTTCCTGACTCCATGTGCCAGCTGCAACCATCCTTTGTCTGTTTTAACCGGTGGAGGACCAAGCCCGTTTTTGACTTCTGTTATTGTGTGATACACTTTAGGATCGATGATTTGTTCCTCCAGAACTTCGGCTTTTTCCATGCTGTCTGTTAATCCAAACCCAATGCCACCTCCTGATCCTGTATCAATAAAACCCTCTTGGGGGCGTGTATATAAAGCATACTTACCATTGACAAATTCAGGATGAAGAACAACATTTCTTTGTTGCCCCGAATGGCTTATCAGATCAGGCAGCCTTTCCCAGCTTAAAAGATCTTTGGTACGCGCAATTCCGCATTTTGCTACGGCAGCTGAGGTGTCTTCTTTCGGTGCATCAGGGTCATGACGTTCCGTACAAAATAATCCATAGATCCAACCATCTTCGTGTTCCGTAAGCCTCATATCATATACATTGGTATCCGGATCTTCTGTTTCGGCCATAGTTATGGGTCTGTCCCAGAAACGAAATTTACCGATCCCATTTTCACTCTCAGCAACTGCAAAGAATGATTTTCTGTCAGCAGCCTCTACTCGTACAACAAGCAGATACTTGTTATTCATCTTTATTGCTCCAGCATTGAAAGTTGCATTTATGCCTATTCGTTCCAACAGAAGGGGATTGGTTTCGGGATTCAGGTCATATCGCCAATGAATCGGTATATGTTTAGCTGTAAGAATTGGAAATTTATATCGTTGAATAACGCCATTGGACTCAAACATTGGCTGGTTGAGATTGTTAATGACTGATTCATACCTGTTCTTCAGTTTTTTTAGTTGATCTTCAAATGATTCCATAATATTTTGTATTAATGATCTATTAATTTTCAATGGATTTTAATCTATCCCACCAGGTTTTTTTCATAATTGCACCAAGTATAATAATAAGTCCGGCGAAAAACAAGATCCAGTTCTTTCTCATCAAGACAACATAGATAGGCAATGCTACAAGACTGGTTTGGATTACAGTACCAAGGATAACATTCAGCATGTCTCTGCCAAAGTTCTTGTTTGGACTGAATTGTGGATCTTCTTTTTCCACCAGCGCTTTTATGGGTTTCCAGAATCCCCAGGGTCTTACCTGCCGGTAAAAGTCTTTGAGGGTTTGTTCGTCTGTCGGAGGTGCCGTATACGTTCCAATGATACATCCAAGAATTGATACAACAAGGATCAGAGGAAAATAATACAAATCAAGAGTTTCAGCAAATACATAAGGAAAAACCAGTGCGGGAACTATGCCTGCTACCATTCCCCAGAAAAATCCATGTCCATTGAATCGCCACCAATACCATTTTAAAACGTTGGAAGCTACATAGCTTCCGTAAAGCGCTGATACGATCCATTGAAGTATGCTGTTCACATCAAGGGCAAAAATTCCGAAAATAATACTGATCACAACGACAATGATTCCGGTTGAGTAGTTGGAAAAACTGATTTGTTTGTTCGTGGCTTCCGGGTTTATGTATTTCAGATAGATGTCATTTACAAGATAAGCCTGAGCAGCATTCAGAGTTCCGGCAAATGTAGACATGAATGCAGCGAGCAAACCTGCGAGCAATAATCCAAGCAGGCCAACCGGGACAAATTCGTTTATTGCGGATGGAAGTACCTGCTCAAAATCAATTCTTCCTCCTGCAATGAGGTCAAGCTTTTCATAAAAAAGAAGTCCGAGAACAGCAAATCCGGAGATCATAAGATAACGAACCGGCATCAGAATTACTGAAACAAAACCGCTCATTTTGGCAGCTTCAGCCGGTGACCTGGTTGAAAGTATTTTTTGCATGTCATAATTCGGAGCCGGCCCGGCCATACTTACCAGTATGCCTTTGAATAACATCATCATAAAAAATACGGTAAACAATGAATAACCGTCACTGGCGATTTTATCATTCACTTCAGGGATGATCCTGTTCCAGTCGAGAGTGAGTTTCCAGCCAAAAAAAGGATTCTCCCATCCGGGAGGTATTACCAGGGTATTCCCCGAAAGCGCTATCATCGCAATTACTGCTATGGCAACTGAAGAGATTGTCATAATCGAATACTGAACAACATCAGCCCACACTATGCTAGTCATACCACCAAGTACGGAATAAAAAACCGCAAATAACGTAAAGATTATTCCATAAAAATGAGGTACGTATGATGCAGGCAATGAAAAAGGCATATAGGGAGATATTACTTCCCAGGGAATAAATATTTCTATGAATTTGCCCAGGCCGATAAATCCATAGGCAAGGTAACCCAGACACATAATCAGGGCAAATACCACAACGATATTATGTGATAATTTGCTTCCGAAGTTGCGTCCGAATCTTGTACGGATCCATTCAGCCCCGGTAGTTACATTCGATCTTCTTAACCATATGGATAAAAAAACCATTAAGAAAACCTGATTAAATATTGGCCAAAGCCATGGTATCCAGATACTTTTTAAACCGTAAACAAACGCTAAGGTTACTAACCACATTGTTCCTGATATATCAAACATACCGGATGCATTTGATAATCCGAGCATATACCATGGAAGGGTTTTGCCTCCAAGCAAATAAGCAGATTTATTTGCCTGTGCACGTTTTTTAAGAACCAAACCAATAACAATTGTTGAGAGGAGGTAAAGTGTAATGATTGAAATATCCAGGATTCTTAATTTCATCTCATGCTTTGCTTTTAATTGCCTGAAATATTGAGGCCCAAATATAAAAAGACTTTTTAAATTGAGGCCTTAAAGCTTTTTAAGTGTCGGTTTCAGTGAAATTGTCCTGAAATAATCTGATAAGTCGGGTATGAATTTCAATAATATCCTTGTAATTGGATTCCATTGTTTGTACTTCATGGGAGAAAAATTCTATGTTTTTTAGCATTGCATCAGAGGCTTCAAGGATGTTTTGTAAACAAAGTGTATAAATATTCATTTTTTTCATTAAAATTTCCGTTGTGGTTTTTATGTCATCGGAAAGTATATCATTCTTATCTGATGTAAAACGAATGAGTTTATTTTTCATAATTTGAATATCAGCACCTATTTTCTTCAGAATTGCCAGATCATCTTCGTTGATATTTGTCTTCTTTGCATGGTGCCGGAGTATATTTTTGAGTTCATTCAATCCTTTCTGTGCATTGTTCCGAAATGATAAAACAATTTCTAAAAGTTGTTTGAATGATTTAATTTTTAATTCATTCTTTTGAAATTCCTTTCTGGTTTTTTCATCAAGTAAATAGTTGGTTTTTTTAGCTTTCCAGTAGTGAGAAATATTCAATTTGCGTTCTGAATTCAAGAATAACAGGAAGAATATTCCGGAAATAACCAGGATAACAGCAAGTATGACGAATACTATTTTTTCCAATTCTGTATTGGTTTAAGTGAAAAATCTCAAGTTAATAAATTACAGCAAGAAATAATCAGAGTATGGATTGATTTAAATAAAAATTTGTAGTCAGATAATTGGCATTTCTTATGAAATGAAAAATAATAATTCATAAATAATTAAGTTAATGAGATAGCTGTTAGTTATTTCATTTCTTTATATTAGACATTTTAAGTTAATTTTACACAAATCATACTAAGCATACCTGATATGAGAATTCCGACAATATTAATGACTATAAGCCTTATTTTCCTGGTAACGATTCAATCATATTCTCAAAACAAAAGACTTCAAAGGGCATACGACACATATAATGCAGGGGAATATTATCAGGCGATTGATATTTTCAAAGATGCTTATCAGAAAATCACTGATAAAAAAGAAAAAGTACGCATTACGTATTTCATAGCCGATTGTTACAGGCGCATAAATGATCCGAAGCAAGCAGCTATGTGGTACAGGAAAGTTATTTCAAGAAATTATGAAGATCCTATAGCAGTGCTGTATTATGCGGACATGTTGAAAATGCTCGGTGAATACGAGGAAGCTAAATTGCAATACGGCAATTATAAGGAACTTGTCCCAAATGATGCGCGTGCAACTGATGGTGTGCTTTCCTGCGATCTGGCCCTTGAATGGATGGAATTTCCTAATGGATATGTTGTAGAAGAAATGAAATTCTTCAATTCAAAAATGAGTGATTATAGTCCTTCTTTTGCTCGCGAGGATTACAGACTGGTTTATTTTACTTCTACAAGAGAAGAAACGTTTGGGAAAAAAGAACACGGCGGAACCGGAGATAACTTTGCAGATATTTTCGAATCATCCATGGATAGAAAAGGAAAATGGAGTACACCAATTCCTTTATCAGAAGAAATAAACTCAGAGAACGAGGAAGGTACACCATTTATTACCAGTGATTATAGCTCCATGTATTTTACCAGATGCGAAATAAGCAAAAACAAAACAATGGGTTGCCAGATATATGTAAGCAAAAGAAGAGGAGAGAGCTGGGAAAAACCCGAATCGGTTAACCTGGCAGAAGATAGTATAGTAATTGCTCATCCAACACTCACTTCTGATGAACTTACCATGTACTTTGTTTCTGATATGAACGGGAGCATTAAAAATTCGTATGGGAAGAATAGCAAAGATATTTGGAGAGCTACACGCGCGGATATTTCTGATGAATGGAGCTCACCGGTGAATATCGGAGAACCGATAAACACTCCGGGAGATGAATTATTTCCCTATATGCATCCGGATGGGACCTTGTATTTTTCCTCGAACGGACATATAGGAATGGGAGGCCTTGACATTTTTAAGGCGAAGCCTTTAGCAGGAGGAAACTGGGAAATCGGGAACATGAAGTATCCTGTGAATTCATCTTCCGACGATTTTGGGATTTGTTTCGAGTCAAATCGGGAAGCCGGGTTTCTCAGTTCTGCAAGGAAAGGGAAAAGTGATGATTTATACATGTTCATGTTACCGCCTTTGAAATTTACCATCACAGGAATTGTTAAAAATGAAAATACAGATGATCCCATTGAAGAAGCAAACATAAAATCAATAAGTAGTGATGGTATAACTCTTGAAACAGAAACTGATAATGAAGGCACCTTTAAATTTATGCTCAAACCGGGTACTGATTATGTATTTCTGGCTGAAAAAAAGGGATTCTTAAAGGGTAAAGAACGGGAAACCACAAAAAACAGGGAATCAAGTACTGACTTTTCAACAACCATTTATTTACCACCAATAGATGAAGTAATTCGGATCGACAATATATTCTTTGACTTTGCCAGTGATGTTCTTCGTCCCGAATCAACCGTCTCACTTGATAAACTTGTAGAAACACTGAATGACAATCCGAATATTACTATCGAACTTGGTTCGCATACCGACAATAGAGGGAACAATGATTTCAACCTTGATCTGTCGAATCGCAGGGCTCAATCAGTGGTGAATTACCTGATCAGTAAAGGGATCAAGCAGGACAGACTGATTTCAAAAGGATATGGTGAAACTCAACCCAAAGTTGTGGATAAAAGAGATCATGAAGCATATCCTTTCATTCCCGAAGGACAGGTTCTAACAGAAGCATATATAAACTCAATTGAGGATGAAGATTTGCAGGAACTTGCACATTTTCTGAATCGTCGTACAGAATTTAAAGTGCTTACAACGGATTATGACACCAGATAAGTTTATTTTATTTTGCTCAGATCTGTTGTGGCTTCAATGTTGCTGTCATGTCCGGCTCTGTCACGTATGAAGAAATCAAACCTGACAGTATCATAAGGAGGTAAGTCTTCAAGAGTAATAGTAATTGTTCCTTTAACAGTTTTGTTCTGACCAACTCTATCTAGATTATCATGGTGCCATATTGTGAAATAAGGAGGTGGTAAAGATGAATCTGGTTCAAGAAAAAAATAGTTGGTATCAATTTTTACATAAGGAAAAAGAAAAACATTGTAATTCCTCTCATCCCATCCTGTACTATCATAAATAATGCTTTCTCTATACATCCCGATGTCTGCATCGCCGTCAACAAATGAGAATACCAGTTTGCCTATTGTTTTCAGATTACCCAGAGAATCATAACCAAGAAAGCCTTCCAGGCTTTCAAAAGTAATTTCAGGTTCTGGCGATACAGGCTCTGTTTCAATGCATGCAAAGTCAATACATAAAGCAATAGAACATATGATCAATACTATTTTGTTCATAGCAGTTATTTTTTTCGCATAAAAATCCTGATAGGAACTCCTGTAAAGTTATAGTTTTCACGTAATTTATTTTCAAGAAATCTCTTATAAGGCTCTTTAACATACTGTGGTAGATTACAAAAAAACGCAAAACAGGGAGTTTTATTGGGCAGTTGAGTTACGTATTTAATTCGAATGTATTTGCCTTTTACTGAAGGCGGAGGAAACTGATCGATGGCCTTACCCATTGTTCTGTTCAAATCAGAGGTTGAAATTCTTCTTTTTCTGTTTTCATAAACACTGATCGCAGTTTCAAGCACTTTATGAATTCTGAGTTTTGTTAATGCAGAAGTGAAAATAACAGGGACATTCGTAAAGGGGGCTATTCTTGCACGTATTTTCTTTTCATAATCTCGGGCTGAGTTTGTTTCTTTCTCAACAATATCCCATTTATTGATTAAAATGACCACTCCTTTATTATTTCGTAAAATAAGATCCAGTATATTTAGATCCTGAGATTCAAGGCCAAGGGTTGCATCTATTAAAAGCAGGCATACATCTGAGTTTTCAATTGCACGCACAGATCGGATAATAGAATAGTATTCAATATCTTCATGTACTTTTCCTTTTTTACGCAAGCCGGCGGTATCAACAAGGTAGAAATTGTAGCTGAACTTATTGTATCTTGTATACACAGAGTCGCGTGTAGTTCCTGAAATTGGTGTTACAATATGTCGTTCTTCGTTGATCAGGGCGTTCAATAAGGAAGATTTACCGACATTAGGTCTGCCAACAATTGCATATTTCGGAAGATCTTCTTCTGTTTCTTCACTAGTTTTTTTAAAGGTGGCAACAAGGGCATCCAGGAGATCGCCTGTTCCACTGCCATTAATGGAGGAGACACAATACAAATCGCCAAATCCAAACTTATAAAACTCCTGGGCATTGTATTGCATTTCATTTGTATCAACTTTATTAGCCACAAGCAAAACTGGCTTTTTTATCTTCCGCAGAAGACCGGTTACAATTTCGTCAAGATCAGTAATACCAATATGGGTATCCACCATAAAAAGAATCGAATCTGATTCTTCAATCGCAAGAATGACCTGTTTGCGGATTTCTTCCTCAAAAATGTTAGAGGATTTGTTAATGTAACCTCCGGTATCAATAACAGAAAATTCCACTCCATTCCAGATGGCCTTTCCGTATTGTCTGTCACGGGTTACTCCTTCCACTTCGTCGACAATTGCACTCCGGGTTTCGGTTAACCTGTTAAAAAGTGTCGATTTTCCAACATTCGGACGTCCAACTATGGCAACAATATTTCCCACGTTTAAATTTTGCTAAATATGAATTTACAATTTCTCTCAGATATTATCATATCCAAACTGTCTGAGTTTTGATTTTTGATCTCTCCAGTCTTTATTGACTTTTACATACAGTTCAAGATATACCTTTTTGTTCAGGAAGCCTTCAATATCTTTCCTTGCTTCTGTACCGATTTTTTTTAGCGAATTGCCTTTATGGCCGATAAGAATGCCTTTTTGGGAGTCCCGTAACACAAAAATATTTGCCCTGATATGTACAATGTCTTTTTCTTCTTTGAAGGACTCTACCCCAACTTCAACTGAATAAGGTATTTCTTTCCGGTAGTTCAGAAAAATTTTTTCCCTGATCATCTCAGAAATAAAAAATCGTTCAGAGCGGTCAGTGAGTTCATTCTTGGGATAATATTCAGGACCCTCAGGCAATAATGACAATATTTTATCAAACAACAGACTTAGATTGGTTTTTTTCAGTGCTGATACAGGCAGAATTTCTGCATTGGGTATCAATTTATGCCATACATCCACCAATTGCCCGATTTTGGAATTGTCTACCAGATCGATCTTATTTATAAGTATCAAAACAGGTACCCTGGACTTTCCCAATCTCGATAAATACGCTTTGTTTTTTTCTGATTCTTCAATTACATCCGTTACATATAGCAGGATATCGGCATCAATAAAAGCAGAATTTACAAACTTGGCCATCGATTCCTGCAGCTGGTAATTTGGTTTCAGAATTCCGGGAGTGTCGGAGTATACAATCTGGAAATCTTTGCCATTCACAATGCCCAAAATCCTATGCCTGGTGGTTTGCGCTTTGGATGTAATAATCGATAGGCGTTCTCCAACCAAAGCATTCATCAATGTTGATTTCCCGACGTTTGGATTCCCGATAATATTTACAAATCCCGATTTATGCATGCAGTTGAATAATAAATCCTGTTGCAAAGATAAAGTTCTGGATCGATAAGATTCACAGAACAAAACTTAAATTCATAGTATTGTTAAAGAATCTATCCTAGAACTCAGTTCTTGAACCTGTATATTTACGCCATTTTTCAATAACTTCCTGCATATCTTCCGGCAGATCAGATTCAAAAAACATTTCCTTGCCTGTTTTCGGGTGGGTGAATTTTAATGTTTTTGCATGTAAGGCATGCCGTGGCATAGCTGCAAAGCAGTTTTGAATGAACTGTTTGTATTTACTGAAAGTAGTTCCTTTCAAGATCTTATCTCCTCCATACCAGTCGTCATTAAATACCGGGTGTCCGATGTACGACATATGAACTCTGATTTGATGGGTACGCCCGGTTTCAAGCTTGCATTCGATAAGACTGACATAGTCGAAAGACTCAATAAGCCTGAAATGTGTAACAGCTGACTTGCCGTCTTCTCCGCCAGGGAACACGTACATTTTTACCCTGTCTTTTGGATTCCTGCCAATGTTTCCCTCTATTGTACCTTCTTTCTTGTTAAAACTTCCCCATACCAAAGCAATGTATTTTCTTTCCGTCGTTTTGTTAAAAAATTGTTTTGCCAGATGACTTAGTGCAAATTCATTTTTAGCAATAACGAGCAATCCGGATGTATTTTTGTCTATTCTGTGCACAAGTCCCGGTCTCATCTCTTCCTTTTTGAACAGACTGGAATCCTTAAGATGATATGCAAGGGCATTTACCAATGTGCCGGTATAGTTACCATGACCGGGATGGACAACCATTCCGGCCTGCTTATTAACCACCAGCAGATCATCGTCTTCATAAATAATATCGACAGGGATGTTTTCAGGCACCAGTTCAAACTCATGAGGCGGATGAGGAAGAACAACCGATATCGTATCTCCGGGTTTGACTTTGTAATTGGCTTTTACCGGTTTTTCATTTACCAGCAGACAATTTGTCTGGGCAGCAGATTGAATCTTTGTCCGGGATATATGTTCAAGTTTGTCAAATAAAAACTTATCAATTCTCAGTAAACTCTGGCGTTTATCGGCAACAAATCGATGATGCTCAAACAACTCATTATTTTCCTCATTATCTGTTTGTTCCACTGGTCTCAAGGCAACTTATTCTTTGATGAATTTTGTTGTGAGATTCATTTTCTTATCTTCTGAGGTCAGCTGAAGTAGGTATAGTCCTTTATCCAGGCCGGAAATATCAATGGAATTTCTTTCAGAACAGGAATTCACAAGCATAACTCCCATAATATTGTATATCTTAATAGTATAAGAGTTGATGTATTCTTCCGGTAAATCAAGATACAAAATATCTTTTGCCGGATTTGGATATATTTTAAGGTTATCAGATTTATCAATGATTTTGGTTCCGGTATGAGGAAGAGTATATTTTCCGAAAGATGGTCTTATCATCAGGGATCCTGCCGGCAACGAAACGGAGTTTTGCCAACCCTGACCGGTATTAGTATAAAAAAAGATCTTATCCCGGCTATCATTGTTGATATCATATCCAATATTTAAATAACTATCAAGTTGTTCAATTACGATAAAAAATGTATCTGAAAGAGACACAGGTCTATTCAGTTCTATTCGTGTAAATTCATTTAGTCTGACAGAATAATCAGGAAAGTATCCTTTGGAAGTATACAATGTATCACTTGCAGGGTATATTCCATCGTTTTTGCGGATGGAAATCTTATATTCTGACTGGCTGGTATAATCATTTATACTTTTGTTAAAGTAAATTAATATGGCTTCCAGGTTATCCGGATCGTTACTTTGTTTGTATACTCTGAAAAGGACTGCTATCCTGTTAAGATTCTGATATTCGCCGGCAATGCCCAGGCCGAGTTCAGCGGTACCGTCATCGTAAGCATAATGATCATGATAAATTTCTTTTCTTTTTGCTGTATCATTTACCAGTTTCTGATCAATTGCCTGAGCCTGGATAACTGCCATAAGTTCAATTTCTGCTATACTATCATTTTTATCATATGTATATCCGGATGTAAAAAATTCAGCTTCATTGAAATAGGCGTAAGGAGCAATATTTTCATCATACTGAAGATCTCTCAGTTGTTTATTTTTTAAAATGTCATAGGAAGAATAATATCTTACGAGCGATATTATTTCTTCCTGCATCGGAAATATGGTTCTATATGAAATGGGCATGGTTTTTCGTTCTATTACATTTGCAGCAAGGGCATAGTGATGATATGGAACGCTTGTATATCCAACCAGAGAGGACATCAGTGGCTTTACAATGGTCATATCGTTAATGAGTTTTAATTCTGCAGTGTCTTTCACTGATTTGATTTGTATATAATCCAAATGCCACTGATCTGCATTGCTGTATTTGCCATAATCTTCTCCCGGGATATTTTCCAGCGCAAGGGAGACATAATTTCTGAACCGGAAGCGGAAACCATCCTGGATCAGAGAATCTTCAATTGGAATAATCACTTGTTTAAAGGCATGCATTTGTTCACCTCCCAGCAGGTAAAACGCCTTACACCACAAGGAATCATTTGCATCAAAAAAATCAAGGATCAGGGAATCGTTTATTTCCGGTCCGGATACTTTTCCCCCGCACTGGTAAAAGAAACTGAATACCAAAGAATCAGTTGATGGGTCATTGAATATAAACATCTGGGATGTAAGTGTATCGCCATGAGTTATTGTTTTGAGAGAAGAGTAATAGGGGTATCCCTTTTGATCGTATGCATCCAGGGTTGCAACTCCCAGGCTGATCATTGAATCTGCGTATGTTGAATTAATACATGCATATTGGTCGGCCCACACTTCGGTTTTGGGGAAGACTTCATAATGATATGAAGAAAAATCTTCAAAAAACTCATCCTCGAAAAATATTGTATCAGAGGATATGGCTTTTTCAGTCAGCACATTCTTTTTTTCACTGGCTTCCATAACGGCATGGTTAAAATCCAGGCTTCTGATTATCTGACCGGATGAGGGTAAGATATTAATAAATATAATCGTCAGAGTAAGTGTCTTCTTCAACATCTTCATAATCATCATTTGTATTTTTTGCATTATCCCAAACGATTGTGCTATCAGTGATTCCTTCTCCTGATAATTTTGTTGAATCAATGGTAATCCACAAGGTTATCTGAGTACCTAATGGCACCCGGACATTTTCTGCTCTGACCGGATGTTGCCTGAAAATAAAAGGAGTAATGGTATCATTATTTATAATGCTGTTATCGGGGATGGCCGTGCTGATGGTAAACAATGCATCTGCTGCTTTATTTTTGGCTTCTTCAACTGAAAGTCCAATGAGATTGGGCACCATGGATCTTTCGTTGGCCAGTCCTTTACCAAGAATCAAATCAACTGATATTCCCTTGGGCACTGTATCTCCGGCTTCTATTGGTTCACCATTTAAGTGTTGTTCAAGAACAACATTAATTGCCATATCATATCGGTATATAAGTTTCCCGATTTTCAGACCTGCAATTTCAATTTTTGTTCTGGCTTCACGCAAGGTTATACCTACCAAATCAGGCATGAGTATTTTTTCGGGCGAATGTGCATTGATTGTAAAATAGATTTTCCGGTTCTTCTTAACCAAAGATCCTGGTCTCGGATATTGATCAACAATAATCCCTCCATCTTTTTCAGCTACATAAACGGAATCAAGAATTTCGTATCTGAGTTTTCGTTTCGCAATGTATTTTCCTGCATCTTCCACAGGTAGATCTGAAAAATCCGGAATGGCAATACTCCTTCCATGATGTGTATAGATACGCAAAAACAAAAGCAGGACAATTAAAAGAGTAATGGCCAAACCAATTGCCAGGAGTAAGTTTTTAATAAATATCCTGCTTCGCAAATAGTGTAAAAAATTATTCATATGAATTCACTTGGATAACCGGACAAAGATAATACTATATATTCTCATTGATTTACCTTAAAAATATCATAAAATTCATTTATTAAACTGTTTACGATTTAGTTACACTAACTTTTTTGCAAAAAATAAGTGTAACTAAATCGTGTTAACCTGCTCTGACACGGATTTAACTGTGGATTTTTGAATAGAGCAGGTTAGGATATAAACGAAACAAACAGTGAAAACGTATCTGATATCAAAATGATTTGAAAATTTATAACGCATAATCCGGAGAGCATTATGGAAGAGAATTCGCATACTTTATATACCTTTTGGCAAGATCATTTTTGCCCTGCAACTCATAAATTCTGGCAATCAAATAATAAGCAGGTTTGTATCTTGAGTTTACTTCAATTGACTTTTCGAGGTATTTTAAAGCTGTGTTATAGTCATTATTCTGGGCATAAATTACTCCCAGATAATAAATTGAAATAACATACTTTGGATTTTCTTTCATATTTTTTCTAAATACCTGCATGGCATTGTTATACTCTTTTTTGTTAAGATAGATCATACCAAGCAAATTCAATCCGCGGTCATAATCAGGATATAATTTCAGACATTTTGAGATAGCCTGTAAAGCCTTATCATATTCGTTTGTATTCAAATATGCCTGTGAAAGATTATAATAAACCATTTCATAATTTTTGTCCTTTCTTATTGCAGTTTGGAAAAATGGAATTGCTGCTGCGGAATTACCACTGGACATCAATTGATAACCTTCAAAATCCGAATGATCAGTTCTTTCAAGAATAGCATTTATGGGTTTGCCATCGACATCTATTGTTTTGATCGTGTTAACCGGCGGCCATTTGTTTTTTTTCAGCTGGTAAGGATTAATATAACTATTTGCAATAATGGCATAGTCCCAATCACTGTTGCCTCGCTCATAATACCTGATGTAGACAATTTTCACTTTGTCTTTATAGTTACGAAAATAATAGTTGAGTGGAACACTAAAATTTGATGCTACCACAATTTTTTCTCCCTCTCCGGGAGTGACATTTTCAATTTTATTTTTAATAAGCCAATCAGAAGCTGCTTTCAAACTATGATAGAAATAGTCCATCTCATATTTTCCGTATGCTTTTTTTACTCCTCCTGATATTGCATTGTAATAAATGTATTCATGCGGGTGATTGCTAATAATATGCTTTAACGGCAGAACGGCCAGCAGGGTAAGAATACCAATAACAACGAATTGCTGATATCTTTTCTTGAAAACATTGATCAATTCATTTATCCCCAGGGAAGAAATAATAGCTATGCCGGGGTAAATAAACATAACATGGCGCCACCCGCCATACACATTGGATTCTTTAAAAATAATATAGGATACCGGGAAAATGGATACAAACAAAAGAATAAAATACCATGTAGCGTATTTCTTTTTCATTTTATGCATGAGTACGAAAAAAGCAATTAGTCCCAGAATGATGAACTCCGGAATTGTCATAAAAATATACTTTGGCAGGTAATGTTTTGGCACGTGATCAGACCAAATGATTTTGCCTTCAAACACCTGACGCAAACTTGTTGCATACTGTTCCATGTAACTCATTGCTTCTATTGTTTTACTCACCGGAGCTTTATGAGCATATGGCCAAAGAAGTATTCCAATAAAATATCCGGCAATAGAAATGACAAGAGCGTAAAGAAATAGTCTGAAAAATTTCTGAAGATTTTGTTTTTTAAACCAGTCTTTATAATTCTTTGTGAATACGTAATGAATGCCTACAAAAAATAGAAAATATATAGCAAGCAAGATACCACCCACTCTCACTCCAATAGTCAATCCGATTCCAAGTGCAATAGGCCAGGCAAATCTGTATCTGTGCTCAGGAAACGATTTTAAAAAACGAATAATACAATATATAGTAAAAATATATGCAGCCGTAAAGGGTATATCTTTTGGATTATTGAAAGAATGACCAAGAAACCTTGGTGATGAAAACATAAAAATCAATGTAATAATTCCTGCACGCCAACCTCCCAGCATCACAGCAATAAGTCCTGCAAAAAAAATAGCAGCCCAACCGGCCAGAGAATTTAAAATATGACGGACTTTGTATTCGTCATTTGGCTTTATGATTTTAATTGCTGTAACAGTTGCAAGGTCAAAAACCGGTCCGTACATATGGAGTACACTGTTGTTATAATGCAAACAGGTAGTATCTTTTCCGAGTGTCTTATAGTAATTGAATACATTTTTTCCATGAGGGTAGTGGAATGTTTCTTCATCACCGGAAATGCCTGAATTTAAGCTTAAAATTGGCATTAGTATAAACAGCAATCCTGCCACTGCATAAAAAATCTTCTTTTCAGGATCTTTTAAAAATTCAGACATTACATTCAGCTTTTGTGGTTAAATAGCCCACTAATTTATGAATTCAACCGGTGAAATAAAAAATCAATAGTTTTTAATAAACCAATGAAGTTCGGGGATATCTATTTTCAACAGCACTATCATCAAAACAAACAGGAAAAGTGTATAGAGTACAAAATCTCTTTTCATATAGAGTTTTTCAGGAGTTTGAACGATGGATTCCTTTTCGAATCCCAGGTGAAGATACCATGCAAAGAGCATGGCTATAAAAGGAAATGAGATAAGCAATTCAATACGATGTTTAATAAGAAAGATAGCCAGGAAGAAAGATGAACATAAAGCATAAAATACAGTAGAAATAAGCAATTTTTCTTCTGTATAATATTTGAATGAACGACGGTATTTACCGGCTAATACAGGATCGGAAATAAAACGGTATTCAGCAAACCTTTTTGTGGCCATTAAAAAAGCGCCACCCATCCAATATGCGATCAGGATGCTGGAGGGTGGAGCGAATGCAATTCCCATCAGCAACCATCCCAAAACAAAGCGAATGGGATTGTTTACCGATTCAGACAAAACATCGAGGTATGTTCTGTCTTTGGTGCGAAAAGGAGGTACATTGTAAAGAAACCCCATTAAAAGGAAAAGGAGTTCTGTTAATAAAAATTCTATTGAGATAAAATAACTGATAACTAAACCGATCAAAGCCAACAGCGTATATTCAGTATAAATAATTTTTGGTTTCAAATCAGCTTTTATCGAGGAACGGTCCTTTTTCGTGGGATGATATTTATCGAACTCTGTATCCAACCATTCATTGATAACATAATTGGCAGAAGCTACCATGCAGGTAGCAAAAATTCCTGCCAACAATATTCCAACAGACGTCGATTCCAAAGTGAAATTTGTATAGTAAAGTCCCATAATTATTCCGGGCAGCATAAAAATGTTTTTAAACCAATGATCCGGTCTTGCTATCCTGATGTAATGTCTAATCATAGTTGTTTTTTCTTTTTGCATAGAACCAATATAGAGTCTCTCAAATTTACCGGTATTATAATTTTATCCAAAAAACGAGGCAATGGAAATCGCAAAAATCCTGGCAGAAATGACAGGAAACGTATTCCAAGGTATTTTAGAGTAAAGTACCACGAAGGGCGTGTCATTTTTACAATTGAATAACCGGATTTTTCGAGCAGGTAAACCAGGTTTTTGCGGTTGAAGTAACCAATATGTGCAAACCGGTAATGCCACCATTTAAAACCGAATAATCTTGCTGCCAGCGAATTTACATCGGGAGTTACCAATATAAATATCCCATCTTCAGCCAGCGATTTCCTGATATCTGATAGCAGATTTCCCGGGTAAGTTACATGTTCAATTACGTCCACCAGTGTTATAACATCATAAGGGCCAGGAGTTTTTGGATGCGGAAAAACGCCCTGGTAAACCGGCAAACTCATTTTTTGTGCATTTTGTTGCAACCATTTTGATGGTTCAATGCCTTCTGCATCAAATCCCTTTTCAAGAGCCGCTTCAACCATTATTCCACTTCCTGCTCCAATATCAAGCAATTTGCCGGCACTTTTGTATCTGCTTAAAAATTTAACCAGTCTTTGTTCCTGGAGTTTTCTCTCTTTTCGCGTGTTCTCATACTCCTTATCCTCAAGATCTTGATAAAAATTAATTACTTCTGTAAGATCAGTACACTGAATAAATCCACACGACTTGCATTTTTTAAGTTCTCCGGTTTTCCCGTAGTCAAAATTTGTAATGGCGAAATGATCACTTGAAAGACTGTCACCAATATCAGATTCTTTTTTCAGGGTAAATTCTTTTCCACCACACACCCAGCATCTTGTTATATTGTCTTTTTCAATCATTCTTTACCAAATTAATCAAGTTGCCGTAAAAAATTCCCTTCCTTGCCTGTTTTCTATGTACTTTAATAAATGACACACCTGCCATGCGGGCTGATTCACCATCTGTATCTTCTCTGTCTCCAATATAAACAGCCTTATTTGTATTGCAGTTGAAAACTTCACAAATTGCATCAAGGCCTTTTTTTGAGGGTTTCAATTGTGCAATATTCTTATGTGTTGAACAGAAGGTCTTATCTACTTTTATGCCTAATGCCGATAATTTTTCAACAACAGGGTAGTCTGAATAAACAGCAGTCTTGATGGCATTCTCCCGTAAAAGATCTATAAAAGATACAACGTTTGGATACAAAGTTTTTTTCAGTAATCTGAGAGGAAGATTAAACATTAATTTCTCAACCGTTTCTTTGACTTTTTTAACCGGCATCCCTGTTTTATCTATACACCAGGCAAACTGATCATCTTCAAGGGATGCAGAGCTGTATCCTTTGTGTTTTTCTCGTTGTTTGCGAAATTCAGCAACAATTTTCAGATCGGGAAGATCGATTTTGCCTAGAAACAAATTAAAAACAAAAAGGAAGTATAATCTTCTTCGTAATTTCCTTTGATCATATAACGTTCCGTCAAGATCAAATACAATAAGCTGAATGTTTTTCAATGAGTTTGATATGGAATTCAGGGTTTGAGACATTGTTTATAATTCCTGTGCTTAGTGAAAAATCATAATGATTTAAGAAGAATCTTTTTTACCGGACAAAACTAATCAGAAATACCATTGGTTAAAACAAAAAAAGGTTGCCATAAAAATGACAACCTTTTTGTTATATCCTAGCATCAAGGTTATTTCTTAAAAATTTCGTCAGAAACCGTCAGTCTTTTTCTTCCTTTAGCTCTTCTTCTGGCCAGTATTTTTCGGCCATTTTCACTTGACATACGTTCTCTGAAGCCATGCTTATTACGCTTTTTTCTTATTGATGGCTGAAATGTCCTTTTCATCTCTTCAGGTTTTTCCCTCTTTAATTTTCAGGCTTGCAAAGATAGATTCTTTTTTCAAATACCAAAAACAATTTTAATCGAATGTACTTGAATCAATTATTTTTTTGTTTTTAACAGACAATTTGCCGATGAAGTCTTAATATTAAGTGTAGTAAATTTGAGAATATTCATTGAAAAGTATCTATTTTGCAAATCAAATTGTTGATTTATGAATGGTCTGAAAATTTTCTTTGTTGCTGTATTTGTTTTTTTACTTGCTTGCTCTAAGACCGATAAATATTCCAGGGAAGAGATCACAGCGGATATTAGGGTTTTCAGGTTTGAACAGGATCTGTTTTCTATTAATATCTATTTCCTGGGTGATAGCATACCTTTTCTTCAGGCCAAATACCCGGAATTTTTTCCACTTTTCAACAATAAGATCATTGAAATTGGTAGTGTTCAACAACCAGATTACGACAAAAGATTGATTGCCTTTGTTACTGATTTTACTATGTATAGGGTAAGTAAGAGAGTAAAGGAGGTCTTTTCTGATTTTTCAGAGTATGAGAAAGAATTATCAAAGGCTTTCGGAAGATACCATGAGTTTTTTCCTGAAAAACCGATACCAAAAATTGTAACTTGTATTACCGGTTTTAATCAGTCGATTGTTACGGCAGATAGTTTACTGGTTATTGGATTGGATAAGTACCTTGGTAGTGAGGACGAATTTTATAAACTCCTGTATCCTCCCATTCCTTATTATATGCGTTATATTATGCATCCTCAGAAAATACCCTCTGATGCTTTAACGGCATGGCTTACAACCGAATTTGAGTACAATGATGAAAAGGATAATCTTTTATCAAATATTATTTTCAGAGGAAGGGCATTGTATGCAACCAAACAAATAATGCCTGAAATAGCTGATACACTGTTATGGGGATTTACACCTTCGCAACTCGATTTTTGCAAAACCAATGAAAAAGAGATGTGGAAATTTATGGTGGAACAAAAGAAGTTGTTTGTTACAGATAAAATGACCATTCTTCAATATCTAAATGAAGGGCCATTCACAAAGGATTTTTCCCGGGAATCTCCGGGGAGGGCAGGTGTATGGATCGGGTATCAGATCGTTGTATCGTATATGAAAAATAACAAATCCGTATCCTTGTCAGATCTAATGAATGAAAGGGATTATTTGAAGATTCTGAATCTATCCAGGTACAATCCTTAATGGACGAATCTTGCCGAGCATAATCTTAAAAGAAATATCTCAGAATAAACAAGGCAGCAAGAATATAAAGAATAACCGGCACCTGTGAAAACCGCCCGGTAAAGATCCTTAGCAATACATAACTTATTACTCCAAAAGAAATTCCTTCGCTGATGCTGAAAGCAAGGGGCATCATAATGATCGTCAGAAATACGGGTATGGAATCAAGGTAATTTTCCAGTTCAACTTTGGTGATGGGCGTAATCATAAAAAGGCCAATAATAATTAAGGCAGAGGCAGTAGCTGATTGCGGAACCATCAAAAATAAAGGTGAAAAAAATAAGACCAGGGCAAAACAAACAGCCACAATGAAAGCAGTCAGACCTGTTCTTCCGCCAACAGAAACACCTGCCGAGCTTTCCACATAGGTTGTCACTGTACTGGTACCTAAAAGCGCACCGATGGTAGTACCTATTGCATCTGCAAACAGTGCATTTTTGACGCGGGGAATATTACCATCCTTATCAAGCATATCTGCTTTTGAACTCACTCCTACAAGTGTACCGACAGTATCGAACATGTCAACAAACAGAAAAGTAAAAAGAACGATCAGTATGTCAGGTTTTATTAGTTCCCTGAAATTCAATTTGAAAAAGATTGGTTCGATAGACGGAGGAAGACTGATAATTCCTTCGGAGGGAATGGTAGTAACATGCAATGGGATCCCAATAATTGTCCCAGCAAGAATTCCGATCAGGATTGCTCCCTGCAATCGCAAAATCAGCAATACGGCTATCACCAGCAATCCCGACAGGGTAATCCAGATGGAAACATCAGACATGCTGCCCATTCGGACAAGGGTATTTTCGTCAGCCACAATTAGCCCTGAATTGATAAATCCCATGAGTGCAATAAAAAATCCTATCCCTACGGATATGGCATGTTTTAGCGGAAGCGGAATGCTATTAACAATAAGTTCGCGAATATTAAATGCGGTAAGCAGTATAAAAATAATACCCTCAATAAATATAGCTGTGAGAGCTGTCTGCCATGAGTACCCCATTCCCAGAACTACCGTATAGGCAAAAAAAGCATTTAAGCCCATACCGGGTGCAAGTGCAAACGGCAGATTTGCTACAAGAGCCATGATGAGCGTTGCAACAATGGAAGAAACTGCCGTTGCTGTGAACAAAGCTCCCTTGTCCATTCCTGTGGAACCGAGTATTTCAGGGTTGGCAGCCAGTATATAGGCCATGGTCATGAAAGTGGTAAGACCAGCAAGGATCTCTTTCGGGACAGTGGTTTTATTTTGCTTCAGTTGAAATAATTTTTCAAACATAGGATAAGGTTTATCTTGTACCAAAAATATTAAGACTTTGTTATCCTTACAAATCCGGGTAATTTAATCTTGTTTTAATATTTGGTTTCTTTCAGAAATTGGCTATTGTTTAACTAGTTTCCTTATAAAAGTCTGTTCTTCAGAAACAATTTGCAAAACATAAATTCCCTTATTCAGGTTGGTCAGATCAATTTCGGTCACAGTACTTACTGTATTCATATTCAATACCTGCTTTCCTTCATAGGTATATAATTTTAATTGTGCAGGCAAAACAAATAGCTTTACATTGAGTTTATCTTTCACCGGATTTGGAAAAATATATCCAATGTTTTCTTCCGGACCTTCTATTGATTCAACAGGATTTGACGCTTGTTTTACAGATATCCTTTGGTCTGCAACTCCTTCGGCTGAAACAACAACTATTGCATTCCTCGTGGTATTCTCAGGATTTTCCTCAGCCGTAAGTATGACGGATGCATTTCCTGTTCCTTCAAGTATATTTGGAGACAGCCATTCTTCAGTTCTTGAAATCGTCCAGTCGGTATTGGATTCAATATCAAATGTATTTGTGCTGGATGTTTCAGCACCTATATTTAGTCTCTTTTTCGATACTGCGAGCAGCAGATTTGCTTCCTGCGTGACTGTAACAAGTTGTGGGGCAAGTCCCTCTGCTGTGACAGTTATAGTTGCTGCTCTGGGTGCATCGGTATGATTTACATCAGCGGTTAATGTGATGGTTTTATTATTCATTCCTGATTTGGGATCTGCATGCAACCAATACCCTGATCCGGAAACCTGCCAGTATGTGTTGGAAACAATGTCGAAAACAGCTTCACTATTCTCTGAGGCAGCAACAGTCAATTCTGATGCAGATACGGAAAGAATTGGAACTCCGGGTTTTTGAAAAACTTTTATTGTTTTTTCCTGAATGTTATCAGCATGGATCGTGATGATCGCCAAGCGTGATGTATCCTCAGGATTTTCATCTGCTGTCAGTTCAACAGTATGGTCATCTGAGCCTGCTGAAGGATCTGCATTGAGCCAACTTTCCGAGCTTGTTACATTCCAGGCAGTATTGGAACTGATTTCAAATGAAGTGGTACTTCCGGAGGTATTTTCAACCTCCAGCTCAGCATCAGATACATACAGGTACAAAGGTTTTGTATAGCTTATCCCATCGTACCATGTACGTTCCTCATTCCCTGTTAAACCGAATGAAGTACCTGTTTGTATGGCATGATCGTCAACATAGACCTCGAATGTACTGTCAGCATTGGTCTCAATTCGCCCAAGATAGGCCTGATACAAGTATGTATTGTCATTGCCGGCAATTTCAATTACTGTATTATGATCTCCTTCTTCTACCTGTTTGCATGCCATATGCCTGAATATTTGCATATCATCTTCCTGTAAACCTGCTTTGATTCTCCAGTCCGATTCAGGATCGGCCCAGAAATTTACCCAGACATCAAATGTGCCTGTATCATTTGTTTTAACCGTAGTTTTAATTGCAGGAGCATCTTCTCCTTCAACCTCTGAAGAAGTATATAGGGAACCTTCGTTGCCATATCCTGTGTGTTCATGCCACTGATCATCTGCTAAACCGGCATTTGCATCTGGTCCTGTCGGATTAAAACCAGAACCGTCAGCAAGGGTTGTATTGCTTGCTGATGCATCCGTATATTTCATTGGTTCAGCCCCTTCGGAAGAATTTTCAATAATTCCGACAATGGTCATATCGAAAATTTGTGCAGTATAGTATGTGCCCCTCATCCATAACAAAGCAGTGCTGTTTGTATCCCATAGGGGTACTACAGGTCTGTAATTGTCCCGGCTTGAATTCCATGTAACTGATGTCCAGCTCCATTTACCTCCTTCATCGTTCGTTACACCTTTGAATATTTCGCGGTGAGGGAGCTGGCTATTATCTCTGGGATCAATGGGTGTTGAGATATAGACAATATCTGGATTGTTCGGATGCAATGCCCCAAGACCTGTATAATCCTGTTCGCTTGCATACAGTTTCTTGCCTGCTTCGCCCAGGTATGTATAATTCCAGTCTGTGCCGTCATAACGACAATAGATAAAAGCATGGTCAGGGTCTATTGCTGATGAACCTCCGCCCTGATTGTCATTAATCCGGGCAGTAACAATGGTTGCAATTGTTCCATCATTGTATCTCATAACATCTGCATTCCAGCAACGTCTCATGGCATTTTCGCCAATTATGGTATTGTCAGCAAACACTTTGGTGAAATTATGAAACGATGGTATAATTTGAAGGTCATAAATATCATTGTCTGCAAGTGTTCCATCACTTGTATAGGTTCTTCCGTTTATCAAATACCCATGAAAGATGCTAGTGGAAGTGTCGCGCGGATGTTGCTCTGTAAAGATAAAGTCAATACGATCTATGCCGTTGCTCCAATATTTATAATACCCTTTGTTGTATGAAGAACTGGTATTTGTCGTTAATTGTCCTCCAAATAACCATGTATCCCCCTGGTTATCTGATACAATAAAATTTGGACATCGGTGATTTGCCCTGGCAAAATTGTACATTCTATCTTCTTCAGACAGAAAATAAAGGTTAGAGTAAGCAATGGTATAGTCAGTGCCACCGGGTATGGTTGTCCAATCAAATTGTTCTTCTTCACTCCATTCACTGCCGTCAAATATTCGGTAACGACTATTCCATTGATCATAATGATCGGCATACATTGCCAGGTATTGTCCGTCAGGGCGTATTATAAATCCCGGGACATTGTGATCGTCACATCCTGCATTTCTAAAGGTACTTATCCGGAGTTTGCCTGTTTCAGGATCATAAGTACCGCCTTCAACTTTCCCGTTGCTCGAATTACCTCCTGTGCCTGAACCACTGGCATCAGATCCGAATATTATTTTGTTTTCAATTGTATCAACAACAACGCGTTCATCCTGATACCAGCACCATGCACCGTTATTGTTAAATTGTACCAGATTGCCATTTACCAGGTCGAAACCGGATTGACAGTTCACGCTTGAATGAATGAAGAGAATAAAGAAAATGCATGTTAATGCATAAATAATTTTTACTGTTTTCATGGTTTGAAGTTAAAATTAGCATGTATTAAACGGTCCCTGTTTATAGAACAGATAACTAAATTAACAATTATTCCATGTGATTCATGGATAAATTGCATTGAAATATATATGAATTGATTTTAATCATTTAACTTGCATGGAAACCATATAAACGTATGAATATGTCATTATCCGACTTATTTTTAATAGCTGTTACATTGTGTTTATTTTCATGCAATACATCGCAGGAAATTGAAGCTGATAAATTCTGGTCAGATAGTAGTTCTCCACAATTGATTGGCAGTATGATCACAGATGAACTGTTGACCAGGAATGATTTTATGATGTACGAAACCCCGGACGTAAAAGCAGTCCATTACGCTGAAGCATGTGCCGGGTTTGGTGCTGTCCGGCTGGCTGGTTTGCTGAATGATCAGGACAGGTTGAACAGATTGATCCTTCGGTATTCAGAAGTAATAGACAAAAATATTGTGAATACGGAAAATCATGTTGATGTCAATGTATATGGTATCCTGCCTCTGGAAATTTACAGGCAAAATAAAGATGAAAAATTTTTGCAACAGGGAATTCATCTTGCCGATAAACAATGGGAAGATCCTCTGGAGAACGGATTAACCAACCAGACAAGATACTGGATTGACGATGTATGGATGATTGGGAGTTTGCAGGTTCAGGCCTATCGGGCAACAGGGAATATGGTTTACCTGGGGAGAGCAGCACTTGAAATAGATACCTATTTAAACAAATTGCAGCAGCCAAACGGATTGTTTTACCACGGCGAGGGAGCTCCTTTTTTCTGGGGAAGGGGGAATGGCTGGGTGGCTGCCGGACTGGCAGAATTGCTATCGGAGTTACCGGAGGACAATCCTCACTATGCATCTATCCTGGGAGGATACAAAAACATGATGGATGCTTTGCTGAAATACCAGGCTGATGACGGTATGTGGCGACAATTAATTGATCATGAAGATGCATGGAAGGAAACTTCATCGACAGCGATGTTCGGTTATGCCTTATCAGTAGGGGCCAGAAAGGGACTTTTGGTTGATTCGATCTATATTGCAGCTTATCAGAAAACCTGGAATACACTGGTTACTTATATCAATGAAGAGGGCAAATTAACAGATGTTTGCGTTGGTACCGGGAAAAGCGACGATATAAATTATTATTTGAACCGGCCAAGAATAACAGGAGATTTGCACGGTCAGGCACCAGTTCTATGGTTTGCATACAGTATACTGGCCAGGGATTTTTGAAAGTATATTCTGTGCATACAGAATTAAAGAACAGAAGAGTCAATCTGATTTGCATGCGCCGATTGTATACAGCTAACAATTTATCGATTGAAAATTAAAACTGCCATTTCACACCAAGAGTTGGGAACACTTCTATTCTATCACTGCCGGGAACAAAGTTTTTGGATATTTTGAATTCGCTGCCCACACAAAAATTTGATGTAATATTAAACCATATCTGTGGCTCACTATAGAGAGCCAACAATTTATTTTCATCATTTCCATAAAAATCGTCCTGCGACCATAAGTCGAGGTAGCCGGTTAAGGTAATCCTGTCATTGAACAGAAGATGATACCATACAAAGGTTATCTGGAAATCAGGTGCAGCGGAACCTCTTGTATATTTATACAACAACATGGTGTTTAAAGTGAAACTACCCAGTTTGAAAGGATATTCAAAACCAGTAAGCCATGAATTGCGTAAATTCTCTCCGTAAATAGTATCTCCAATGGCATATATGACACTGCCATCATTGTATTCAATATGAAATCCGAGTTCTTTTAAAGCAGTGTTTTTTTGGAACCAGGGCATGTAAAAGCTTCTGGAGATTTCAAAATAACCAAGCGATACTCCTCTGGGATTTTTGGGGGAATTAAATTCAAAATCGGTGAACATAAAAGTATAGCCGAGTGTATCCGGTCGAAAGAATTCGAAGGTTCCCACAAAATAATTCCTTTTTGTGCCGTCTTCCTGTTTCCCAAAATCATAATGAAATTGAAAGTTTTGTGAGTATAAACCGGTGGTGATCAGTAAAAGAGGAAAAATACATCGATATTTCATCATCTAGTTTTTTACGTGGTTAGCTAGGACACGAATAGAATTCAAGTCGTTTTTAACGGCTGCAAATGTATAATAATTTCCCGAATAAGGAAATTTTAATATGATATAGAGTTATTCGGAAGGATACAGACCTCCAAAACGAAGAATATCATTTTCAGAGGTTACGATATCTATGGTTGCTGAAACCGTTGTATTGTCGGATACAAATTCAACCAGGATCTCGGACAAGGGCGGGTATGTCTCAATACAGGCATAACAAAGTACACTCGCTGTTATTTCTTCACAACCGGAATTTATCCTGTCTGTGAGTATTTGCAGGTTGTTCATATGTCCGATATTATCTTCCGGAGTAGGTGCGGGATATAAATCCGTAGTCAGCTTTTCAATTTCTGAACGGACAATTCCTTTGTTCTTTTCTAAAATAGCAGTCTTAAACGTGTTACAATTCAAAACGCCGGGTTCATTGTTTTCACAAGTTGCAAAAACCAGTATGGCAAACAGGATTAAAATTTTCTTCATATGAGTTTTACATTTTCTTAATTGCTATTGTATAGATGAATAATTACAGGTCAGGGTTGCTTCTATCCTGAACATAAAAATAAAGGCTAAAAATACATAGCTTTGTACAAATACTATGCTGCAAAAATCGTACAAATACATTTTTTTTGATCTGGACAGAACGCTATGGGATTTCACAAATAATTCCTCAGAAGCTCTGAAAGATATAATCATGGAATTCAATATAAGCATGTATGTGCCTGACATAGAAGAATTTATTGAAAAATACAATCATTACAATGATCGTCTTTGGGATAAGTACAGGGAAGGCAAGATAAGAAAGCCTATACTACGACAGGAAAGATTCCGGTTGCTTTTGAAAGATTATGGCATACATGATAAAAACCTTATTGAAGAGATTAGTTGTTTTTATTTAAACACATGTCCGGTGAAACCTTTTCTCATTAAGGATTCAAAAGAGATTCTCGAGTATCTGTATACGAAATACAAATTGTATATCATCTCAAATGGTTTTTATGACGTACAACTGACAAAACTGATCAGTTCAGGAATATCCAAATATTTCACAAAGCTATTTACATCGGACAGGATTGGGTATGCCAAACCAAATGAAAAAATCTTTGAGTATGCTATCCGATCGGAAAATGCGAAAAAATCAGAATGCCTGATGGTGGGTGATGATATTGCAAATGATATACAGGGAGCGAAAAATGTCAATATTGATCAGGTATTTTTCAATCCTGATAACATAAAATCTGCAATAGAATCTACGTATACAATTGCTGATCTTTCAGAATTAAGGAAATTTCTATAAAAGAATTAAAACGGAACTTCATCGGAGAAATCAGGATTATCTAAAAGATCGTTGTTATTCATTTCTTTCTCCTGATCACTTTTATTCATTTTAGATTCCAGGGTAACCGCTTTTGGTTGTATATCTTCGTCAACATCAATATCTATAGGGCCGAAATAATCATCATCCATTTCTATGAACTTGGCATAATCACTGACGAATTTGAGATTGACATCCCCTAAAGCTCCGTTTCGGTGCTTTGCAAGAATAATTTCAGCAAGTCCTTTCAGAGAATTTCCTTCGTCATCCTGAAAAATACCATATTTTTCTGGTCGGTGAATAAACAGCACCATATCGGCATCCTGCTCGATGGCTCCTGATTCTCTCAGGTCAGATAGCTGAGGACGTTTGCTTCCGGTTCGGATTTCTACAGAGCGATTCAATTGTGACAAGGCAATAACAGGAACATTTAATTCTTTGGCAACGCCTTTCAGTGCACGCGAAATATTGCTGACTTCCTGTTCCCTGTTCCCTTTGGAATCACCGCTTCCGCTCATAAGCTGAAGATAGTCTATAATTATGATGTTTATATCATGCTGTCTTTTCAGGCGTCTGCATTTGGCCCGTAATTCGAATATGGAGATGGCGGGAGTATCGTCAATGAATATTTTTGCATCTTCCAGTCTTTTTATTCTGAAATCAAGCCGCTCCCATTCATTGTCAGAAAGGTTCCCAACTTTTATTTTATCCGAAGTAATTTCAGCTTCGGAAACGATCATCCTGTTTACTAACTGAATGGATGACATTTCAAGACTGAATATTGCTACTGATTTTCCATGGTCTACAGCCATATTTCTCGTCATGGACAAAACAAGTGCAGTTTTTCCCATGGATGGTCTGGCAGCTACAATTACCAGGTCCGAATTCTGCCATCCGCTGGTTATTCTGTCGAGTTTTGTATATCCTGAAGGAATTCCACTAAGATTGTCCTCACGTTTTCCGGCTTCCTGAATAAGTGTTATTGCGTCCTTAACAAGCATATTCATTGGAGCAGCTTCTTTTTTAATGTGTCCCTGGGCAACATTGAACAGTTCACTTTCACTAAAGTCAAGAAGATCATCGACATCAATTCCATCGTCAAACGCTCTGTTCTGAATTTCAGAGGAGACCCTAATAAGTTCTCTTTGTATGTATTTCTGCTGAATAATTCTGGCATGAAATTCAATATGGGCAGCAGAAGCAACCCTGTTTGTTAACTGGGTAATGTATGCAATTCCGCCAATATCGTCAAGCATACCTTCCTTTCTCAGTTCTTCCGGAACAGTTAAAATATCAATCGCTTTTTCAGAAGCAAACAGGTTGACTATAGCCTGGAAAATCTTCTGATGTTCTTCTTTGTAAAAACTTTCAGGTTTCAGAATGTCTATTACTTCAATAATAGCGTCTTTTTCCAGCATAACAGCTCCTAATACAGCTTCTTCAAGATCCGGAGCTTGCGGAGGCAATTTCCCATGTTCGAGATTAACAGGGAAAAAGGTGTCAGGTTTAGACTTTTTCTGGTCCATAATTGAAGTTACCAGTTGCTGGGATTAAAATTTGTTTCAATTGTTTTGACAGCATAAAAATACAATGAGGGAAATGAGGAAAAAGCAAAATCAGAAGATTCTTATAAACATGTTTTCCCAACGAAAATTCACAGTTTGTTAATAAGTTCAGAACCTCTTTTAAATCAATATTATACCAGTTTGTACATTTGTGGAATTAGTAAATTCTTATGATTTTATTTCCAAATGCCAAAATTAACCTGGGGCTTAGAGTTATTGAACGTCGCAATGATGGATTTCATAGCTTAGAAACTGTATTTCTTCCGGTTAATCTGGTTGATGTTTTAGAGTTTAATGAGTCAGACTCAAACAGGAATACGATAAAAATAACAGGCTTAATACCGGATGATGCACCGGAAAACAATTTGGTTCTGACAGTCTGGGAAAAGGTATATGAGAAATTTGAAATACCTCATGTCAATATACACCTGCATAAAAACATCCCTGTCGGTGGAGGACTGGGAGGTGGATCTTCCGATGCAGCATTCATGCTAATGGGACTGAACAGATTGTTTAACTGCAATTGCAGTAAGGAAGATCTAAAAGAGATGTCAGCTGCTATTGGAAGTGATTGTCCGTTTTTTATTGAAAATACCTCATCGGTAGGGACAGGTCGGGGAGAGGTATTGCAATCAATTGACCTTCCATTTAAGAATTACAGGATATTGCTTGTGTGTCCCGGCATACACATTAGCAGCAAAGAAGCATATTCAGGTGTAACACCCAAAACAGATGGTAAACCTTTGAGAGATGTCATAAAAATGCCGATAGATACATGGAAAAATAGTATTACAAACGATTTTGAAAGCTTTGTTTTTTTAAAATATCCTCTGATTCAAAAAATAAGGCAGGATATGTATGATATGGGAGCAGTATATGCTTCAATGACAGGCAGCGGATCATGCGTTTTCGGACTATTCAGGGAAATTAAAACAACAGAAACAGATGCATTATTTGGCAATTTTTTCAATACGGTTGTCGGGGTGCTTTAATGTTGACCTCAGCAACAGGTATATTTGACGATGCCTTTATTTGGGAGCTAATCTGTAGAGGTAATACGCCACAAAAATAAAAATGAAATTCGGCAGCCAAACGGCAATCAGCGGTGGCATAGCCCCGCTTATAGCATATTGCGCTGAAAACTGAAGAAAAAGTATATAGGCAAAGCTCACCATAAGACCTATCCCTATGTGCATTCCAATACCACCTTTAACTTTCCGGGACGAAACGGATACACCAATAAGGGTAAGAATATAGGTGGAAAAAGGAAATGAAAAACGTCTGAATTTTTCAACCAGAAGAGCATTCACTCTCCCTGAACCCTGCATTTTTTGTTTGGCAATAAACTCATTCAACTGTTTTAAGGTCATTGACTCAACAACATTATCGCGCATTCTGAATTCGTCGGGACTTAGATTTATTGCCGTATCCAATACTGTTCCGTGTGTAATCACCTGTTTTCCGTCAATATAATCACGTATATAATAATTTCTGATTTGCCATTTGTTTTTTGTACTGTCCCATCGAATTTCCTGCGATAGCAATTTGGAAACGAGTTCTCCTTCAACAAATTTCTCGATAGAAAACCTTCTTCCATAGTTGCTATGTGTATTGTAACTTTCAAGATAAATGAAAATCCCAGGTTCAATTTGTTTATGAACATCTCTGTCACTAAAACCTTTTGGTCCGCTGTAATAATAATTCTCTTCGAACATAAACCTCTTTTGATTTGCCTTTGGGATAATATTATTACCAAGAAAGAAATTAAAGGTCATGATGATTGTTGCTGAAATAAAATAAGGCCGTAATAACCTGGGAAAACTTACTCCGCTGCTCAGTATAGCAATTACTTCGGTATTGTATGCCATGCGCGATGTAAAAAAAATGACAGCGATGAATGTAAAGAGGGGAGCGAACAACACAGCGAAGTAAGGAATAAAGTTCAGGTAATAATCAAATACCACCTTTCTGAAAGGTGCATTGTTTTCCAAAAAATCATCAATCTTTTCAGAAAAATCAAAAACAACAGCTATCATAATAATCAAAGCGATTGCGCCAAAGTAAGTTCCCAGAAACTTTTTGATTATATAGATGTCAATTTTTTTTAGTCGGATGTTATTCATAACCGTTTTGAGAGAGATGAGACAATATTGTTTCTCCACTCGCTGAAGTTCTCATTTTCGATTTTTTCTTTTGCTGTTTTCATCAGCCGAATATAAAATGCAAGGTTGTGAATGCTTGCAATTTGTGCACCAAGCATTTCATTTGAAATTATCAGATGCCTAAGGTAGGCTTTTGAATAATATTTATCAACAAAAGATGTACCATCAGGATCAAGGGAAGATAAATCATTGCTCCACTTTTTATTTTTTATATTGATGATGCCCTGAAATGTAAACAGCATTCCGTTTCTGCCATTTCTTGTTGGCATAACACAATCAAACATATCAATTCCGCGGGCAACAGCTTCCAGTATATTTGCCGGAGTACCTACTCCCATCAGGTATCTTGGTTTGTTTTCCGGAAGTACAGAAGCAACTTCCTCGATCATCCGGTACATTTCATCAACAGGTTCTCCAACTGAAAGTCCTCCGATTGCATTTGCTTTCATATTATAAGAAGCGATGGTCTCAGCCGATTGAACACGCAGGTCTTTATAAACACTTCCCTGCACGATGGGAACGAATGTTTGATCAGAACCATACAAAGCTTTGGTTTGTTTGTACTGATCGATTCCTCGTTTTAGCCATCTGTGAGTAAGTTCAACCGATTTTTTTGCTTGTTTATATTCACAAGGATAGGGAGTACATTCATCAAGCGCCATGATAAAATCTGCCCCAATGCTTCTTTGTATATTGACTATGTTTTCGGGAGTGAACAGATGTTTTGATCCGTCTATATGTGAACTGAAATGAGCTCCCTCTTCTGTCAATTTGCAATTGTCGGCCAGTGAAAAGACCTGGTACCCGCCACTATCTGTAAGAACAGGTCGGTGCCAGTTTATAAAATTGTGAATTCCACCTGCTTTTTCAATTAACTCAATTCCGGGCCTAAGGTAAAGATGATAAGTGTTCCCTAAAAAAATCTGTGCATCGATATCGTGAATTAATTCTTTTTGGTGAACTCCTTTTACTGATCCGGCAGTTCCAACAGGCATAAATACAGGCGTATTTATAATACCGTGATCTGTTTCAATTGTACCTGTTCTGGCACTGGTCTTTTTGTCTTTATGATGAACCGTGAATTGCATTTATCTGATATTCGGACCAAAGATAGGTATTGTGAAAAAATATCAAGCGAAGGAATTTGCAAATGTTGAATGATGGGAATACCTTTGGTAACTTACTAAATTTAGATTTACAGAAGACCTTGTTTAACCCGTTTTACTATATAGAATTCACAAAATATGGGCTTCTTGGGTTATTTTTTTTGTCCGTATTGATTCAATTGGTATTTCATCTGACCTATATCATTCGAATTGGTTCTCATAAAAGAGTACTACAATCAAAAAAATTTCCTATAACAATTATTGTATGTGCAAAGAATGAAGCACAAAATTTGCGAGAGCACCTTCCTTCCATGTTAGAACAAAAACACCAGGATTTTGAAGTTGTTGTGGTCAATGATTGTTCCACAGATGATACCGAAGATGTTTTGGGGGAATACCTGAAGAAGTATAAAAACTTAAGAACAACGACCATCGCTCCTGACCGGAAGTTTACTCATGGGAAAAAACTCGCAATCACTGTAGGAATTAAAGCTGCGAGACATGAATGGCTGGTATTTACCGATGCCGATTGCTATGTTGAATCAGATCAATGGCTAAATCGCATGCAGGAAAATTTTCATGATAAAACAGACATTGTGCTCGGATATGGAGGCTATAAATCGCGTAAAGGATTTTTAAACAAATACATTCGGTATGATACGTTGTTTGTTGCGATTCAGTACCTTTCAATGGCTATAGCAGGAAAACCCTATATGGGGGTTGGAAGGAATCTTGCCTACAGAAAATCACTTTTTTTTAAAAACAAAGGTTTTGCAACCCATTACAATATACTCTCAGGCGATGATGACTTATTTGTAAATGAGACAGCAACAAGAAGCAATACAGCTGTTGAACTTCATCCGGAAAGTTTCACACGGTCTGAGCCAAGCAGAAAATGGAAAGAATGGTTCTCTCAAAAAAAACGCCATTTTACCACGGCTAAACGCTATAAAGCAAAACAAATTTTTGTTTTGGGGATAGAACCGTTTGCACGATTATTATTTTACATGACTTTTTTCTATCTTTTAAGTCTGAATATTTATTTTATACCAACAATAGTAGTCGGAAGTATAAGAATTTTCACTTTGTTTACACTTTACAAAGTTGCGGCAATTCGTTTTAAAGAGAAAGGACTATTCGTTTGGATTATTATTTTTGACCTGATTTCATTATTTATTAATTTTAATATATATCTGTCTACTGCATTTAGAAGCAAAAAGTCAAGATGGAAATAAATACCAATTTATCAGAAAAGGCACAGAGAGATTTTGTCTTAGTACAGAAAGCAACGCAAGGAGATCAGAAAGCATATGCTGAGTTGCTGGGAAGATATCGGGATGCAATCTATTATATGTTACTGAAAATGGTGAACAATGCAAGTGATGCAGAAGACCTTACCATTGAGGCCTTTGGGAAAGCCTTTAAAAACATTCAACAATACACACCAAACTATGCATTCAGCACATGGTTATTTAAAATTGCAACAAACAATTGTATCGATTTTATAAGAAAGAAAAAAACAACTACCGTATCTCTCGACCAAAATGATGAAGATACCGAAAAAGCTCCTCAGGATTTGCAGGCTCCGATTTTGGATCCTGAAGAATCTATGATCAAGAGTCAGAAGCAGGTTATGATGAGAGAGATCGTTTCCAAACTTAAACCCAGATACAGAAAACTGATTGAGCTCAGATACTTTAAAGAGTTTTCTTATGAAGAAATAGCAGAAGAGCTCGAATTGCCCATTGGAACTGTAAAAGCTCAGTTGTTCAGAGCCCGTGAACTTCTGTTCAATATTTTAAAAAATACCAGCAAGAGCATGTGATGCAAATCATTGAAAAGTACTTCCCGTCTCTTTCTGTCGGACAGCGTGAGCGTTTTGAAAAACTTGGGCCATTGTATAGAAAATGGAATGAAAAAATCAATGTAATTTCACGAAAAGATATTCATCAGCTGTATTTGCGGCATGTACTTCATTCTTTATCCATTGCAAAATACATTTCATTTTCCTCAAACATGGAAGTACTTGATATTGGCACCGGTGGAGGATTCCCGGGAATTCCGCTTGCCATACTTTTTCCTGAAGTTCATTTCACTCTTGTAGATTCCATACAAAAAAAGGTCAGGGTAGTACAGGCTGTTATCGATGCTCTTGAATTGAATAATGCGAAAACATCAAACATACGGGCTGAGAAAATAAAAGGAAAATATGATGTTTTTGTATGCAGGGCAGTTGCGCCTTTGAGTACTTTAATTCACTGGACAAGGAAAAACATCGTTTTTGCATCGGATAATGATAGTATCAGAGGTCTGATCGCTCTTAAAGGAGGTGATTTGTCTAAAGAGATTGATACCGGGTATAATACAAAGATTGTTGAGATCAGGGACTTGTTTGAAGAACCATTCTTTCTGGAGAAGAAGATTGTTCATGTTACTTACGGTTAAGAAAAAGAGTCTGTCTGTTCGAAAATAGCCGGATGAGTACAATAACACATAAGCTTCAATGTTATATTTTTGAACTTAAAAGCATTTTTATGATGAAAAGAACTTTAAGCATTATCCTGTTTGTAACGATCTCCCTTGCGTTATTTTCACAAACGACCAAATTCGGCGTATTCATCGATCCTCAATTCACCTGGTTAAGTCCTGAATCCCGAAGTGTGGATGGTGAGGGAATGAAATTTGGGATCCGGGGAGGACTTTTGTTGGATAAATATTTTCAGAAGAATTATGCAATTCATACGGGACTATCACTTGGTACGCAAGGCGGAAGCCTGAAATATCCTGATGAAACGATCATAAAGGTGTACAATGAAGAAGATACACTTCCTGCCGGAACCACCGTTGAATACAAATTAAATTATATTACCATTCCGTTGGGATTGAAACTGAAAACCAATCAGATTGGTTATTTTTCGTATTTTGCCCGCGTAGGATTTACAAATCAGTTCAATATTAAAGCCAAGGCCACAACCAGTGACGGAAGTCTCTACAAGGATGATATAAAGAAGGAAATATTCTTTTATAATCTTGCCTATCATTTCGGCATTGGTATTGAATATGCAATAAGTGAAGACACATCCATTTTGTTTGGAGTAAATTATCATAACGGATTTATTGATATTACCAGGAATAAAGATGTGAAAGTTCATTCACGGGTATTGTCCCTGAGAGTGGGAGTGATTTTTTAACAGTCGAACATGATTATAGCACTGGCTCAATTGAATTTTACTATTGGAGCATTTCATGAAAATGCTGCCGCTATAATCAGTGCATTGAATGAAGCAAAACGCAACGAAGCTGATCTTGTTGTATTCAGTGAATTGTCGGTATGCGGATACCCGCCGTTAGATTTGCTTGAGCATAAAAAATTCATTGATAAATGCCTGGAAACCGTTAAATTTATTGCCGGAAACTCTCATGGTATAGCCGTAATCATCGGATCTCCTACGGTAAACAAGAAGGACGAGGGGAAAAACCTGCATAATTCCGCCTTTTTTATTAACAACGGGAAAATCGAAACCATCGTTCATAAAACCTTGCTGCCGACCTATGATATTTTTGATGAGTATCGTTATTTTCAACCATCAGAGGAGTTTGATATCATAAGGTTCAAGGGAAAGAAGATCGCTCTCACCATTTGCGAAGATCTGTGGTTTAAACAACCTTTGCTTACAAATTTTGGTAAGAACAAAATGTATACTGTCAACCCGGTTGAGAAACTACACTCAATGGGTTGTGATTTTATAATCAATATTGCGGCTTCTCCTTTTGCTTATAACCATGATGAAATTAAAACTGATATCTTAACCTATAATGCAAGACACTATTCAGTACCTGTTTTTTATGTGAACCAGGTTGGTGCGCATACCGAGCTTATTTTTGACGGAGCTTCACGGGTAGTGAATTCAGAAGGTAAAATTTTTGCCGGGTTCCCAAAATTCAGGGAAGAAATCGCATATTTTGATGTCGATGAGGTGATGAATTCAAAATCCGGTCAGACCAATACTCTAAACAACAATCGCATCAGTCTGATCCATGATGGCCTTGTCATGGGAATTCATGATTATTTCAGGAAAATGAATTTCTCAAAAGCAGTATTGGGTTTGTCCGGGGGCATCGATTCTGCTGTAACACTTGTTCTGGCAAAGTATGCCCTGGGAGCTGAAAATGTTCGTGTGATGCTGATGCCTTCACAATATTCGTCTGATCATTCAATTGCAGATGCAAGAGTCCTGGCAAACAACCTGGATATTCAATTCGACATTTTGCCGATTGAGGAGGTTTTCAATACATTCCTCAAAGCATTGAATCCATATTTTCAAGGATTGCCGGAAAATATTACAGAAGAAAATATACAGTCAAGGATTCGGGGTACTCTTTTAATGGCCTTCTCAAACAAGTTTGGCAGCCTGTTATTGAATACGTCCAATAAAAGTGAAGTTGCTGTTGGCTATGGAACTCTTTATGGAGATATGAGCGGTGGACTATCTGTCCTTGGCGATATCTATAAAACGGATGTGTATCTTCTTGCCAGTTACATGAACAGGGACAGACAAATTATTCCTGAGAATATCATAATCAAACCTCCCTCGGCAGAATTACGTCCTGACCAAAAAGACAGTGATGCATTGCCGGACTATGGGATCCTTGATAAAATACTGTTCAATTATATAGAACTCAGAAAATCTGAAGAGGAGATAATATCGGAAGGATTCGATGAAACAATTGTGAAAAGGACTGTTTCCCTGGTAAATCTAAATGAATATAAGCGATATCAGACCCCACCGATATTAAGAGTCAGCAGCAAAGCTTTTGGCTTTGGAAGAAGGATGCCCCTGGTGGCAAAATATGAATAAGTGCTTTTTGCCCGTCCGGTGTATTTTGACTTCTTTTTTTTTATTTTTTCATGTTGTGTTCTTTAAAATAGCCGTCTGCGACAACTGTAAGATGAATGGTTTCTTTATTCACGATCATTGCAGGCAAAAGGATTGAAGGCACCTGTTTTTTCCCATTGTTTACCGACAAATACGTTTTTGGTATTCTTTCTTCATATATCATTTGCATAGCTATTTCTGCAGTTTTTGAAGCAATAGCCTCAATGGGTTTGTAAACTGTCATAGCTTGCGTACCTGCAATAACTCTTCTGCATGCGTCTGCTTCAGCATCCTGGCCGCTGATATGTGGCAGCGGATTGATATTGGCCTGGTGAAGTGCTTTCAATGCCCCTTCTGCCAGCTGATCGTTTGCTGCAATAACAGCATCGATCTTCACATGTTTCGACAGGCATTCTTTCATTAAGCGGTAACCTTCTTCCGGAGCCCAGTAATCGGCAAATTGATCGTACAGAATACGAATATCTCCTCTTTCGATCAGGGGCTGAATAATGTTGAACTGTCCCAGCCGGAGTAAGAATGAGTTGTTGTCAGTCACTGCTCCTCCCAGGATCGCATAATTTCCTTTTGGACAAACAGTGGTCAGATATTTGGCCTGAAGTTCTCCAACCTGAATGTTATCGAAAGAAATGTAAAAATCGAGATTACAATTCTTTATGATCCGATCATAAGAAATGACAGGAACTTTTTTCTGATGTGCAAGTTTTACAATATCGGCAGCTGCATACATATCAGATGGAATTACAACAAGCACATCAACGCCCTCTTCCAGAATTTCACCTGCCATAAGGAATTGAGCAACAGCATCACCTTCAGATGCCTGGACGATAACTTCACCACCGTTTTCCTGAACATTTTTAATGAATAATTCTTTATCTATCAGCCATCTTCCCTGGTCGGATACATCCATTAAGAAGCCGATCTTTGCTTTTTTAGAACAGTTACTTAAAAGCAATATTACCGAAAGTACTAATATTGCAAAATGTATATATTTTCGTTTCATTTTGGTGAGTTTTAGGATGGGAGGTCATTGAAATAATAAGTTACGAAATTGCTGAAACATAGTCAATTTTTACTTTGTGTTATCGCCGGTCAATATTTTATAACATCAAGGCTGTCAGATATTTAATTTTGAAAATAAAACATGGTGATATTGCTCACCATAAGCATGAAAGGAGCTTTAACTCATGGGGAACTGGAAAATCTGGATAGATACAGGAAGAACTTTTGCCGATTGCATGTCTGTTGATCCCAAAGGTGAAATCGACCGGGTTAAAGTATTGAGCACAGGTCGTTTGCAAGGTAAGATGATCGAGTGTATTGCACCCGGGAAATACAAAATAGAACAAGACTGGAGAATCAGAGAAGATCTTTTCACGAATTACAGCTTTCAGCTTATCCGGAAACCCGCTGAAACCTTGAACGTTCTTTGTTTTGACCCACAGAATTCAATCCTGGAGCTTTCAGGCAATATAACAGATGATCATACAGGCAATGAATTTGAGATCTATGCGGAGGAAGAAGCCGTCGTTCTGGCAACAAGAATGGTGACTAAAACCAGGCTTGCTGATGAGTTGCCGAAGATCGATACGCATCTTTATTCTCGTAAAGGAACAGGTATAGTATCAGAGGATAAAGGAATACGTCCGCTCCTGGTCACTACCCGCGGATTCCGGGATACTGATCTGAACCACACACAACAGGACGATTCGCAATGTAATCTTAATATAAAACAAACTTATTCGCACTTTGACCGGGTGACAGAGGTAGATGAACGAATTGACATACAGGGAAAGGTTTTGGTTGAATTGAACGAAAGTAAGATCAATACGTTACTGAGGGAAGTATTCGGATTCAATCCCGGGCTTGTGTTTGTTGTCCTGATGAACAGTGATAAAAATCAATTGCACGAGAAGATCCTGTTCAATGTATTGAAAACAGCAGGAATACACTATGTATATGCTTCGTATATGCGTAAGTAACGGAGGCAATTATACAAGGGCTGAAGCCCCCAGATAGGCTTAGTCTCCAGACTACGTCATAGGTAAAAGGTAGTCTTTGAGTACCCCAAGCTAAGCGTAGATTGCATTTACGCTTCGATCAAAGTATTAGTCTGGCTGCCTTGCTTTCTGCCGGTTATGATGGATAAAAAATTCTTCCTGAACGCATTTCTATTACCGTCATTCCTGCGTAAGCAGGAATCCGTCTATCCTGCAATGAATTGTTATGTTGTTCTTGTCCTGAGCAGAACATTAGTTTACATCACATGTCAGGTCAATCCATTGTCGGGTTAAAGGATGGTAAGTTTTTCAGGCACAAGCGGGACGCTTGCGCCATGTGGGTTGATTTTGCTAACAAACAAGCCGACATGAAGGTTTAGATTTTAACTCCGGCACATTATTTCTTGAAAGAGGATTTAATTATCAGGCATTGAAACATCCCGGTCACTAAAGGGACAAGCCTATACATATACAGATTCTTCGCCAAAGGCTTATAAAAGAGCTGCAAATCTCAAACATGCTGATGTTTTTTAGTTTCAATAGCCAATCATAATAAAAATAATAATTGCTAATTTTGACTTGCAAACAATAAAAGTCAAATTTTATGTCAGAAACAGATGTAAAAAGCTTAATTGTTGAATCAGCAACAAAGTTCTTTTCCAAATATGGTTTTCACAAAACCACTATGGATGAGATTGCAAAACATATTCATAAGGCAAAGGGTGTTCTTTATTATTATTTCAGAAGCAAAGAAGAACTTTTTAATGAAGTTTTGAAACAAGAACTGAGTAGTGTAAAAGCGGAACTGAACAAAATTTTAAACAGCAACAAAGATTATTTAACAATAATTAAAAATTATTTTCTTACACGATTGAAATTACTTAGCACTGCTGTTAATTATCACGAAACACTGAAAGCCGATTTTTTTGAAAAATATAATTTTGTTAAAGATGTCAGGGACGATTTTACTGAGTTTGAATACACCCAGCTTTACCGGATCTTTAAAAACGGAAATAGTGAAGGACTTCTTGATATTGAAAATGTAAAATCCACTGTAAATATGGTTATGATGCTGTTAAACAGCATAGAACTTCCATTGTATTTACAAAATAAATATGATGAATATGAAAGGACCATTAACGAACTGGTAACAATGATAATTAATAGTTTCAGATCCTATAAAAAATAATCCAACTTTTTTTTTAAATTTGGTTTGACTAAAAAACAAAATAAGTCAAATAATATTTTAACATTTGTGTTGACTCCAAAACCAAATTGATTACTAATTTTTTACAAAGCATGGAAAGATTAATAAAGAGAATTATAAAATTAAGATGGGTAATCATTGTGAGTGTAATAGGACTCACCCTTTTTTTCGGTTATCAGATCAGGTATATAAAAATTAATTCTGATATACTGAGTACCTTGCCTGATGATGATCCGACAGCTTGTTTGTACCAGAACATAGGGGATCAATTTGGCGGAAATGACATAGGGATGATCGTGTTGGAAACCGACGATGTTTTTAAAACAGAAATTTTGCAACACATAAGGCAAATTACTGACAGCCTGAAAATCAATAGTGGTGTTTCAACAGTAACCAGCCTGACCAATATACTCGATATTAAAAGTTCCGATTGGGGAATTGAGATCGGGAAACTGGTAGATGAATACGATCTGCCCGATAGTCAATACGAACTGGATAGCCTTAAAAACTATGTTTTTTCCAAAGACATGTATAAAGGGGCTATAGTATCAGAAGACGGAACAGCCACAGTGGTTTTGTTCACATTGCTTCCGGATGCGGATATGCAGGCAACAGCAAAGGAAATCAAGTACAAAGTTGAAACACTAAGTCTGCCCGAAACGCTTTATTTCGGCGGATTACCTTTTATGCTGAACGATATAACAAATTTAATCCTGTCAGACATGCTCTGGCTTATACCTGTTGTTTTTGTAATTATTGCCCTGATACTATTATTTAGCTTCCGGTCTGTTCGCGGGATGCTGTTACCTTTACTTACTGCAGGTATTACCGTTATCTGGACACTTGGTATAATGGCCTTTTCAGGTTATGAAATTACTATTATCACGAACATAATGCCGGTTATACTGCTCGCCATTGGCAGTGCTTATACAATTCATGTTTTAAACAGTATAAATTTAAGTACCCTGAAAGACAGAAAGCAGGCTTTAATCAAGGCAATGGTCTATACAATGATTCCTGTAATCCTGGCATCCCTGACAACAGCCATTGGTTTTGTATCATTTGTATTTGGGGCATACCTCACAATGATCAAGGACTTCGGCATTTGTACTTCTGTCGGGATCCTGATCGCTTTATGTTTATCCATATTTTTTGTCCCTGCACTCATTTCAGCATTATCCATGTATGGAAATAAAGCGGAAACTGAAAAAACAGAGAAGAAAACTATTTCACCTCATGGTATACTTCAATCCATAGTAAATTTTCTTTTTATACATCCTAAATCCATTTTGACGGTTTGGAGTATTCTTCTTTTAGTAAGTATAGGCGGAATATTTTTAATAAAAACAAGTGTGAACATCGCTGATTACTTTAAAAAAGATAATCCCACAAGGGTATCAGAAGATGTTATGCAGAAAAAGTTCGGAGGTTCATTGCCTGTTTTTGTTGAATTTGAAGGCGATGTTCAGGAACCGGAGGTTTTGAAAATGATGATCAGAACCGAAAATTTCATGAAAGAGAACCCGAATATTTTCTCAGCCCAGTCGGTTGCCGATCTTGTTGAGCAAATGAATGATGCTATGGGAGAAGGCGAAAAAATTCCTGATGAAAGAGCCAAAATCGAACAATTATGGTTTCTTCTTGACGGACAGGACATTATGCCACAACTTGTTTCGGACGAACTGGATAAAGGGATCATTCAATCAAAATTTGCTTCAATTGAGACCAAAGAAATAGAAGCCTTCACCAATAAAATGAATAAGTTCATTGAGGAAAACTCAAACGAAGATTGTGAAATAAAGTTCACAGGTATACCCCCTTTGTATGTTAAGCTGAATGACAGCCTTATTAAAAGCCAATACAGCAGCCTGATAATTGCAATTATCATGGTGCTGTTTATTGTTGGGATCATAATGCGTTCCTTTTCAAATGGAGTATATGCGACTATTCCGATCATTGCTACTATTCTAATATTACTGGGTTTTATGGGCTTTACAGGTATTACGCTCGATATAGCAACTGTTCTTGTAGGAAGCATTGCCCTGGGTATAGGTATCGATTATTCCATACACGTAATTACCGGTTTTAATACTCAATTGAAAGAAAACGGAGATGCGGAAAGAGCAATTGAAGTAACAATAATGACAAAAGGTAAGGCTGTTATTATTAATGTAGTTTCCGTTGCTGCAGGATTTTTGGTACTGTTGTTTGCACAAATACTGCCAATACAAAATTTTGGTTTGCTGATCGCTATAAGTATGATCGGCTCGGGCTTAGGCGCACTGACTTTATTGCCTGTGATATTAATATTGACCAACAGAAATCGCAAAAAGCAAAAGAATTCATTAACAAATAAAATACATTAACATGGAATCAACAATTCAATCGGCGGCTTTAACCGCACTAATTATAGCAGGGAGCCTATTCTCTGTTCAGGCACAGGATGCAAATACTGTTTTAAAAAATATGGATGATGTATTGTATGCTCCCAAAGATATGACAGCGATCAACACGATCGTTTTAATTGATAAGAACGGGAAGCAGGAAACCCGTGAAGCAACTATAAAGCAAAAAGGCAATGATAAACGCATTATGCGTTTTACCTCGCCGGCATCGCAAGCCGGTATAGCCGTTTTATCCCTGCCAAACGATGTAATGTACCTGTATTTACCGGCATTTGGCAAAGAACGGCGAATTTCCGCCAGTGTTAAAAACCAGAATTTTGCCGGCACCGATTTTTCTTATGATGACATGGAATCAATACCCTATTCTGACAAATACACACCAAAACTGATCAAAACGGAGGGAAATGTGTTCGTAGTGGAATTAACACCAAAAGGACGGTCCGATTATTCCAAGATCATCGTAAATATAAATAAAACAAATTATTATCCTGAGCTGATGGATTACTACGACAGGGGAAACACAAAAATTAAAGTGGCAAAATACACATTCGAAAAAGTTGGTAAATACTGGAATGCCACAGAAATTGAAATGACCGATCTGAAGAAAAATCATAGTTCCAAAATGAAAATGTCGGATGTTAAATACGACACCGGCTTAACTGACGATGAATTTACTGTCAGAAAACTTAAACAGTAACAAATGATCAAACATGCTATCGAATCATAGAAATAACGTAGTTATTATTCTGCTCCTGTTGTTTTGCTTCTTTTTTTCCGTAAAAGCTCAGAACGTTGAAATAACAATGAAAGTATTATCATAATTTACAAAAACCTGTCTGCCGAACAGGCAGGCATCAGATCATATAAAAGAATAAATTATTAACTGATGGAACGAGTATGCTTTTTTTTGATAATGATTTTATTTTTAGCCACTTCAGGTGGAATCAAAGGACAAGATCCTGATGAAAACAAATTAAAACTATCAGGAGAATTACTTACTGATGAACGTTTTTTGCTTAAAGATAAAAACGATTGGGCGTGGAATGAAAACCGTCTTACTTTAAAGCTGGATAAAAAGATAACAGGCAATTCAAAATTTCACAGTGAGGTATGGCTGAGGAATATTGGATTGCCCAACATTACGACATCGACAGATCTATATAATAAAGGAATCCTTGATCCATACAATCTCGAAATCAGAGAAGCATATATTCAATTGTATGGATTTCTTACGAGGAATCTGGACGTAACAATCGGGCGTCAGCGAATTGCTTGGGGTACAGCCGATAAACTAAACCCAACAGACAATCTCAATTCTTATGATATGGAAGACATTTTGGATTTCGGTCGTCATCGTGGTTCCGATGCTATTAATATGACTTATTATATTTATAATAATTTTTCACTACAAGGCGTTTTTATTCCATTCTTCCAGCCTGCCAATATGCCTGTAGGCATTTTTTCAAATGCATTGGATCCGGGAATGGAATTACCACAAGGTATGGTTTTAAAAGGTTTTTCTGACACACTCCTTTTACCACGCTATAACCTAGGCCAAAGTGCTGTTTCCGGTCTGAAATTCAAAGGCTTCGCCAAAGGTTTTGATTTCTCGGTAAGCTATGTCTGGGGCATAGATGGAGTGCCATTCAATACAAGAAATACATTAATCCCTGTTGATACACTTGGCGGGATCAATATTCACTCTCAACTTTCATTTGCACGAACGCATATTATTGGAGTCGATCTGGCAACAAGTCTGGGAGGTATCGGCTTTTGGGCAGAGGCTGCGGTATTTGTTCCTGAAAAAGATATAGTGATGACCAATGATTTATCAGCTTTTTATCCTATGTTGCCTATGCCTGTAACCCAGGATTCCATAATCCTGGACAAGGCAAAACCATATCTTAAATTTGTGGTGGGAGGCGACTATTTTTTTACAGATGGCTCTTATTTTAATCTTCAGTACATGCACGGTTTTATTCACGAAAGGGGGAATAAAAACCTGAATGACTATTTCTTTTTGCAATATGAAAAGAAATTTTTCAATGAAAAGCTTAAAGTTGCTCCAATCGGTGGAGGTTTCATTGTTGCCGACTGGGATAACATAAAAGACAATTATGCCCTTGTTTACATGCCTGAAATAGCATACCAGGCAACGGAAAATGCAGAAATAACATTATCCGTTGTAATGTTTGACGGCAAAGGGGACAACGTATTTGCAAATCTGAACGATTACAACATGTTCATGTTTAAATTGAAATATAGCTTTTAGTATATATAACTATTCGTACAACGTCCGGCACATGTTGCAAACCATACCAGCCAGAACAGATCAGGGTCTGTAACAGGAGCTTGCCAATTTTACGCATAACCAGCGAAAATAAAAACAAAAAATAATATCCCCTTCACTTCTGTAAAAATTTAAACGCCGACACACATTCCAACCCAGACAAAAACTCGCTTACAGTTGACAGAGAAATTTTTAAAAATAGTATCTTTATGAAATGAAAGATAATACTGCCAGTGCATAACACCGCATATAAATAATGGCGGGATTTTCAGGAATTCGGTAGTCTGTAACCCGCTCCGGCTTTCTTGTACCTTGACAGTGAAACAGCACGCAACCCACCACTATTCATGTGCGGGGACCGTTGGCATTTATATTGACTACGAAATAAACATTTAGATTTTATTGACTGATATTCCAAAAATATTAATATGGATACTAAGACAGTTATGATAAAAATTTAAAAACCATGAAAAGAAAGGTATTTATAACTCTAATTACTTCTATTGTTGTGTTGACAGTATTAGTGATTCTATTCATCTATTTTACAATAAAAAATTCAAAAGACTGTGACCAATTAGTAATTGACACATATGAGTTTTATTCAGGTATAGATATACCTAAACAGGCAAATGCTCAATGCTATTATGATCCAAATGAGCAAATAAGAGTAGGAGTTTATTCAATTAAAAATAGTAATGATTTTATAAGCAGTAATGAACTTAAAAAAATCGATAATCAAGAAACTAAGATTTTATGGTCTATTGATTTATTGTTAGAAAATAATGCGGCAGTACCTGATTCAACTACTGACTTATATCGTGTGATAGGTAAAAATAAAAAGAATAAATGGCAGTGCCTTGTTGATAAAAACACTGGAAAGATGTGGTTTGAAATTAAATGGAAATAATAATCCTGCACTGGCTACAACATTCAGTATAGCCAATGGCGGGGAATTCGGACGTTTGACAGCTTACGATCTTCTCAAGCGTTCATGTCGGAGGACATGACCGCAACCGAAAACCGCTACTGGCCATATGCGAAAACGTTGGCTGGTATTTCAATAAAATATAAAAACACATAAAAATGAAGAAGAAATTATGTTACCACGCTGTTGCTGGTATTCCGTTTTTATTACAATTTTTCACATAACAATTCGATATCGAGGTATCCTTTTTATAAAAATAATTGCTTACCCCGCTTTTATTTTAATAATCCATAACAAATTTTAATCTGCTTTTTAGTTCTCGTTTGAAAGGATAAATGTGAATTATTTCCTAAAACCTCCCACTTACCTGTATACTATAGTTCCGCTGCGGTTGAATATCGCCGGGCCTGCCTATGTATTCGGTATTGGTAATATTTTTAATACCGAACGATAGGGAAAAATGTTCACTCAAATGAAAGGTCAGAAAACCATCGAGAAGCATGTACCCCTTGTTATCTTGCTGCCAATACTCATAAAATCCGGGAAGTAGGTTCTCCCGTGTCAACGGATTCAGGAACACATCGTCGATATTCAGGATCTTTGATCGAAAATACATGTTTAGCCCCAGATCAAATTTTCGGTAGCTGGTTGTTGTAGTAATGCTAAGCGAGTGGTTGCGCCGGTATTTCAGGAATTCACCCGTGTTCTGATTTGAGTTGATATCGTATTCTACCGGATAAATATAGGTATATCCTGCATGAATGCCGGTATGAAATGCATTGAAGCTCCTGTTCAGCGCGGTTTCAATTTCGAAACCATATACGCGTGCGTGTTCTGTATTCACAGCCTGGAAACCATAGACTCCTTGATGCGTTATTGGATCAGGGTAAATTCCAAAGATGTATTCAATCAGCTTGTCACTCCGCGTATAAAACACAGAAAGGTCGAGCTGCCCGATACTATTTTTCGCATAAATACCCTGTTTCACCCCAATTTCTGCACTCCAGCCCGATTCAGGTTCAATACCCGGATTTGGAAAAATGCGTATTGATCCGATGGTAGTGGCAGCAAACTTTTCTGCAATGGAGGGATAGCGGTACCCCTGTCCGAACGATGCTCTGAGGAATGTGAATTTACCGGCCTGGTAATTCAGCCCGGTTCGGAAAATGGGAATGAGTTTATCGCTTATATCATCCAGCCGGTTGTGTTCAACGCGCAATCCTGCCTGTAACTTTAACCGGTTAAGTGGCCGGTAATCGAGTTGTGTATAGCCGGCCAGGTTCAATCCGCTATGGTTCTCATAGAAAGGTGAAATAATCCGGCTATACGTGCCTGCTGCTCCTGCAATCATGTCGAGCTTCTGCAGGATGGCATACGATAGCTGGTACTCGGTATAGTAAGATGTGGCGTCGCTGTTGTTCTGGCTACTCTCCGGGAGCCGGTTCCGTGTTTTCTGATAGCGCATGCTGAGATCGTGTTTAAAACGCCCGTCTTTATCGAAACTTACAAAAGGATCTATGGTGAGCATCAGGGCATGCAGGGCATTGGCCGTAGCTTCGTTTTGTCTTAAAGCTCCTGTGTCGGCATCTTCCCAGAGCAAAAAATCGATCTTCTCCTGATAACCTGCACTCATACGAGCTCCATAAGTCAATCCTTCGATTTTAGCAGCATGCCTTTTGATTTTTATGTTTAGTGAGCTCAGCTTTTCATCGTTCAGCCGCCGGTATCCGTTATCGTACAGCAACTTCCCTCCAATACCAATACCTGTATTGCCATAACGCTGGGAAAAGGAAAATGAGGCATTGTGATACATCCTGGGAGTATCCCACCAAACCCAACTCTTGTTGCGGGCCTTGTCGTAAATGCCTGATGAAAGTGAAAACTGTACTGAAGGTTCTGGTGTTGCCTCCTGTGTGCGAAAATTTATTATGCCATTCAATGCCGAAGAACCGTATAAAACCGACGAGGCTCCCTTAATGATTTCGATCTGCGAAAGATTTTCGAGGGGAAGGAACGACCATTTGATATTGCCTGCATCGGCAGCCAGTGCAGGCAGACCGTCGATCATCACCAGCACCCGGCTACCCACTCCATAGGCATATCCACTGCCTCCCCTGATGGAGGCCTGGCTATCCATGACCTCGATACCCGGCGTCTGGTTGATGATTTCCTCCGCTGTGACAATATGATTTTCAATCAGCGTGGCCGGCCTGATAAGGATGGTAGACACATTGAGCTCCGATATTTTTTGTTCCGATTTAGACGGACTCACCACCAATTCATCAATTTCGCTGAATGCGGGTATAAGACCAATGTTAAGTTTCACCGTATCCATCCTGTTGACAATCAGGGTTTGTGAATGGGTTTGGTAACCCAGGTATTTAAAAACTAACGATATGGTTCCGGGAGCAATTTCAAATGAAAACCATCCTTCCGGAGAGGTGATAGTTCCATGTCCTTCGCTATAGACCACATGTACCCCCGATAGAGGCGAATGAGTGGTAATATCAAATACTTCGCCCTGCACCACTGCCTGCTGAGCAGATCCATGCAAAAAGACACAAATGCTTAAACTGACGACAGGCAGGATACGTTTCATGCCAAGCATCACTTGGATTTAAAAGTGATCCTGATATCGACAGGAAGCGGCTCTTCCTGTACCGGGAAGCTGGTGATAATTTTAAAATCGGACTCCGTTAACTCCTCTATATAACAGGTAACCGGTATAATCAACGAATCGGAAGCGATTGTAATATATTCGTCGTTGTTGGTTAATGTCCAGTTGCCTGTATACTGACCAAAGTAACCGGTTCCGTCTTCATTGAATTTCGCATCGCCGGTAAATTTCTCGAGTAGTTCTCCTGGACCGCTGGCATCTTCACCGTTGGCCAGCAGGCTGTCCGATGTCCATAAAGGTGCGGTCAACAGGTTGAATCGCTCTGAAGGAGTAGTGTTTTCTTTTTTACAAGCAACAAGAAAGCAGATACTGGTAATGAACAGCAGGGAAAGGGTATGTTTTTTCATGACTTCCGGTTTTTTTGAGCTGATGGTATATGCACTGTACAATTCAACTGCCAAAAGGTACGAATTTTTCACTAATTACCTGACATGCATTCCGGTATCCCGCAATAACAAACCCGGAAGGGGAAAAGCCGGCAAACAGAGTTCTGAGCAGAAATTCGGCCGCAGAATTTTTCATAAGGATAATTGAAAATAACGAACATATCCGGGAAACTGTAAGTCTTGCAAACAAACCTGTAACTTAAACAGGAAAGGCATAATTAATACATGTAAGGATTTCGGGCACCCTATCTGAAGTCATGAATATTGCATTTGGCAAATCCTGCGAAGTTTTTAGCTGGTTTCATTTATCAGGCTTTGTCAACGGTGGGTAGTGACATGCTTTAAAAGCACGATACGATATCATACAAAAGAACCGTTGTGAGCAGAAACAAAAAGTATCTTGTGCTGAAATATGTCTCGTCCTGAAATAGGTTGACACAAAATCCACCAAAAATGAGTGAACAATACAAACTCAGAAAGACAGATTACTAATTATTTTGTGTTTAAAAAAATAATCTTTTCAGATTACAGTTTTTACTACAAACAATTATATTAGCATCTTTTTCATAAAAGTTACATTTATCGATTAAAAGACAAAAACCATAAACCATAAATTACTAATAAACCGGCAAATAGTGGCTTGACATATAAATGCACTCATCCGTTTATTATCTCTGCCAAACTACTGGTTATAAAAATTTTAATGCATGAAAATCGTTATTGTTATTGATAGCTGGAATAAAGGAAACGGAGGAGTTGTTGTTACACATACTCTAGTGAACGAATTGAAATTGAGAGGACATAAGGTTTCTCTTGTCACAACCTCAGGAGAGGAAGCTTCTAAATATAGTGGAACCGTTAATGAAGTTTCGGGTTTCTATCTGCCGGGAATAAAAGAATCATTGAAAAGTATGGGTTTTCGTTTTGGCGTAGGAAAGAAAAAAGTATTTCGGAAGGCCTATAAAGATGCAGATCTCGTTCATGTGATTTTTCCGTTTTTTATGGCCAGAAATGCCGTAAGAGTTGCAAAAAAAATGAACATTCCTGTTATGGGAGCATGTCATATTCAATCTCAGAATTTGACAGGTGCTATGGGCAAAGACAGTAAAGTTATGGATTGGTTTTTTAATCATTGGTTCAACTATCAATTGTTCAACAGGGTAAATGCAATACACTGTCCTTCGGAACTTGCAACTGATTTACTCGAATCTAAAGGAACCAGATCTCATTTCAGAGTTATTTCCAATGGTATTCCAAGAGAATTTTTCCCGATGGAAAATGCAAAAAGACCGGATTTTTTTGGAAATAAATTTGTGATCATAAACATTGGCCGCCACGCAATGGAAAAAAAGCAGGAGACAATCATTGATGCAGTGCTTAGATCCAAATATAAAAACAATATTAAGTTATTGATCTGCGGACGGGGAGAAACTTCAGCCAGGCTAAGAAAAAGAGGAAAAGAACTTCCGGTTGAACCATTGGTAAGATACATTTCTGAAGAAGAGAAACATCTTTTTTTAAACACGGCTGATCTATACGTTCATTCTTCCGGTGTTGAACTGGAGAGTCGTTCCTGTATGGAAGCTGTCGGCTGTGGATTACCTTGTCTGATAGAAGACTCTCCGGACAGCGCAGCTTCCAAATTTTCTCTGGATGAACGGTTTTCATTTGCATCGGGGGATATTGAAGAAATGACTGTAAAAATTGACTATTGGTATGAGAACAGGACTTCTCTGGTCAAAATGAAAGAACTGGTACTTCTGATGGCAGAAAAATACAGAATTGAAAAATCAATTGCTGCCATGGAGCAGCTTTTTCATGATGTTTTAAATGCCCATAACGGGAATAATAACTTACTGTCAAAAGGAGAAAAAATGAATTCTTATGCTTTGAAAAACTAACAAATCTTAAAACCAGTAAAAGGTGGAAGTAAAAATCAGACCTGAAATACCGGAAGAAAAAATTATAGGTGTAAATAATGTCAAAAAAATTGATTTCCAGAAACCCTACCGGTTTATTTACAACCAGTGGTGGTTTAATGCAATATCAATCCTTTGTTACCTTCTGGCTTTTTTTATTGCTCAGGTATGTTCTTTCTTTTTTTTGGGATTGAAAATTGTAGATCGCAAAAAAGTTCGCAAACTGATGCGCAAAAAAGGATGTATTGTGGTTAGCAATCATTGTCATTATTTTGATACTGTGTTTGCCAGTGCTATCATTTTCCCGAAACGTTTGCATGTTTCGGTGGTACAACGGAATTTTGAAGTTCCTATAGCCCGTACAATACTCAGGTTGCTTTATGCTTTCCCTATTCCTTCATCGCCATCGGGCTTAAAGATGATCACCAATCCGGTTGGGAAGGTGCTGAAAAAGAAACAACATGTTATGTTTCTGCCGGAAGGGAATTTGGTATTTTTGAGTCAGACAATATACCGGTTCAAACTGGGAGCATTTCAACAGGCATGTTTTCATCAGGCGCCCATAATACCAATAGTGTATGTTTTAAAAAGAAGAAAATTCTTTGGAAAAGAAATGCCGGAGCATTGGGTGAAAATGATATGTGTTTTTGGTGATCCCATAATTCCTCCTCTGCTAAATAATCATAATGAAATACCAAAAGAAGTATTGATAAAAATGTCGGAGCAGGTGGCCAACTGGATGGAAAGGACAATTGAAAGGTATCAGGAAAAATTCAACAGGGCGTAATCAAACAAATCAAATGAATTTCCCAAATCGTATTCTAAATCATCGAATACTCATTTTTATTGCAATTGTTATTCTGTTCTTTTTATCCATTCCAGGTCTTTTGCGAATGGATATCAAAATTGACATGGCAGATTATTATCTTGAAGGAGATGATGCCCTGGAACAGCAGGAACGATTTGAACAGATCTTTGGAGTGAATGAATTTGTCGGAGTACTGTTTGAAAGCGATGATGTTTTTTCCGTTCAATCGCTTGAAAAGATTCATGAAATAGGCGAAAGAATCAAAGAAAATATTCCTTATTCTGAAAGCATACATTCTATTACCAATATCGATTCAAGAGAATTGGGCCGGAATGAATTTGCATTTGATAGTAGTGGTAAACTTATATCCAGTCAAACGGGAAAGGAAAATACCATAGATAGGTTCTTACATGATCCTTCTTTTATTGACAGATTTTTTTCTCAAAACAGAAAAGAAGCCATGATCATGGTTCCTTTAACGTTTAAGGACAATAAAAAACCAAACGAATTTGAATTGGGTAAAATGGCTTATCAAACGATCGCAGCTATTGATTGCGACAGCAATATGACAATCACTCCGGTCGGTGCATCTGTTTTTGCACACCGAAGGAAAGAGGAGATGTTAAACGATCTTTCAATGATATTATTATTTGGTGCTTTGATAGCACTTGTTCTTTGTATAATTATATTCAGAAGCAAACAAACAGTGATAGCTACCCTGTCTGTAACTTTGCTTGCTCCGGCAATTGTTTTTGGAGCCCTGGGATGGTTGCATATATCTGCTGAGAGCGCTTTTATCTCGGTTCCGATCCTGCTTACCATGGGCGTTTGCATTGGAAATGCTGTTCATATAGATCATTTTTTCCGACTGAATTTCGATAGAACAGGCAAAAGAAAGGAATCCATAGAGTATGCATTGAAGAAAACATGGAGACCTATCCTTTTCACGGTAATTACTACAATATCAGCCTTGCTGTCTTTCCTGTTTGTTAAAGTGCATCCCGTTAAATGGGTAGGAATTGTATCTGCCACAAGCATTTTTATTGTATATATTCTTTGTATGCTCTTTTTCCCTGTTATACTCTCTTTTGGGAAAGATAAAGAATTGGTTACAGGACAGTCAAAAGCAAACCTCTTCTTTGAACATTTCTTCGATCTGCTTTCAGGTTATACGCTTAAAAACAAAAGATGGCTGATTTACATTTTTATAGCGATTGCCATAGGGGCATTTTATGGCAATTTAAAGGTGAGAATTGATTTTAATTCGGAAAAGATGATGGGTACCAAACTTCAGCATATGAAGGATCAGATAAAAATTAAGCATTCGGGTATTTCTTCCAATGAGTTTATGGATCTGACAATAGTGGGGGAATCCGGCTGGTTTAAAGATTCTTTATATATATGCAGACTGGAAGCACTGCAAAAAGATATTGACTCTCTTCCTCTGGTAAAAAGAACCTCTTCGCTATTGCAAATAACAAGTAAAGTAAACAGACTTTATCATTTTGGGAATAATGCTCATTACATCACTCCCAAGAAACAAAGAATCTTAAATAAGCTGTTTTCTTTGGTTGAAGTTTTGAGACCGGATTTACTGAGAGACTGGACAAATGAAAATTATTCCACTGCCAGAATATTCATTGAGATGTCTGATTTTTCATCCATGACAATTCAGAATAATATTCATAAGATCGATACCCTGGTTTTAAAATATTTCCCCCGGGTAACTGATCATTTTTTAAGTGGATCCACCTATCAGATGGCTTTAATGAATCAATACATTACCAGGGGATTAATTCTATCGATAGGATTTGCACTGGCAATTATTTCTATTCTGATGATGATATGTTTTGGAAGTGTTAGGTTGGGATTGGTGGCTATGCTTCCAAATGTATTTCCTGTGATTATTTGTGGTGCAATTATAGGTTATGGCAGAATCCCCCTGGAATTCGTTACCATGACAGTTGCTCCCCTGATTCTTGGATTGGCCGTGGATGATACAATTCATTTTATTTCATCCCTGAAAACTAACATTACCAATTCTAAAGACTACAAAAAAGGTATTGATAATTCATACAAAGAGGTAGGCATTGCCATCACAAAAACAACCATAATCCTTTTGTGCACTTTTCTTGTATTTACAATTTCTGATATCAGAAGTACTGTCAATATGGGAATTCTCTCATGTGCAGGAATTTTTTCAGCTTATCTGGCAGATATATTCGTTGTACCCCTTCTGATAATATGGATGAAGCCATTTAAAACCTGAGGGGATCTTAAGATCTTTATTTATTCGTTAACATATACTCTCTTCACTCTTGAAGAAACACCGGTTAATACTTCATAAGGGATTGTGCCGATCTTTGCTGCTATTTTATCAATCGGGTTACCTTCTCCAAATACAATGACTTCATCGCCTTCCCGGGCATCAATTCCGGTTACATCGATCATGCACATATCCATGCAAATATCGCCTATAAACGGGACATGTTGGTTTTTCACCAATACTTGCCCGTTATTATTCCCCAGTTTACGGTTGAGTCCGTCGGCATAACCAACAGGAATAATCCCGATCACAGAATTGCTTTTCACTTTGCCTCGCCTGTTGTAGCCTATCGTGTCTTCGGGAGTAACCTGCTTGATCTGACTGATTCTGGTCCTTAAGGTACTGACCGTTTTTAATTTTTTATCGATACTCGATATGCCATGCAGACCGATCCCTAAACGCACCATGTCAAAATGAGCTTCCGGGAATCTTTCAATTCCGGCAGAATTCACTATGTGTCGTATGGGTTTGTATCCGAGACGTTCGGAGATAGTATCACAGATGCCGTTAAAAAGATGAATTTGTTGTTTTGTAAAATCATCTTCGTCGGGAGTATCAGATGCCGCAAGATGAGAAAAAATCGCCTTGACTTTAATATTCCTGTAAATTTCCAGTCTTTGGATGAGTTCCGGAATTTCTTTGGGCATAAATCCCAAACGATGCATTCCTGTATCAAGTTTGATCTGCGCAGGATATTCAGGCAATTGGTTATTCGTTATTGTTTTGGCAATTGCATTCAATCCGCTGAAGTTAAATATCTCGGGTTCAAGGTTGTATTCAATGATCTTGTCATAGTTTTCAAGTGCGGGTGACATCACCATGATTGGCAGGGTAATACCGGCTGTCCTTAATTCAACACCTTCATCGGTAAAAGCGACTCCAAGGTAATCTACCTTTTCGTGCTGCAACAGATTGGCAATTTCGTAACTTCCACTTCCGTATGACAATGCCTTCACCATCACCATTATCCTGGTGCCGGATCTTAATTTATTTCTGAAATAATTCAGGTTGGCCACAAGGTTATTCAAATTGATCTCCAGGACCGTGGTGTGATTTTTTTCAGCTAACTCATTTACAATATTTTCAAAGCCAAACTCTCTTGCTCCTTTGATCAAAATAGCATAATCCTTAAAATCCATGAAGGGTAATTTTTTCATGAATTCAAAGGTATTCTCAAATTGCAGAGATCCTGCAGGCAGTTTTTCATACTTTGATATGCTGCTGCCAACAGCAACAAGCTTGTCGATATTGTAAGAGTTTATTAACCTGATTACCTCTGAATACAGCTCTTCATCAGCCTTCCCCGTTTGTTTAATATCAGATAGAATTACTGCATGTTTTTTATGCTGTTTTTGCATTGCCAGAAAATCAAGCGCAATACGCAGGGAGTTTAAATCTGAATTGTAACTGTCGTTAATGAGTGTATTGTTATGTATTCCTTTGATTTGTTCCAGGCGCATTGCAACCTGTGTAAGCTTGTTAAGAGCTTCCTGTACTGTTCGTATGTCAAAAACTCTGTGGAGAAGAAATGTAATAATATGAAGGCAGTTTTCAAGGGATGCATCATCGGTAAACGGGATGGTTAATCTGTGACGTGTTTTTTCAACAGAGATCAGTACAATGGACTGTTGTTGCTTCTTTTCGATTTTCAGAACCTGTAAATAGCAATCGGGATTTTTTTTTGACCAGGTAACAATCTGCTTTGTATTCAGTTTCTCATTATCGGCTATAGTTTTTCGAATCAGATCATGATCATAGCAATAAAAGATCATTTTTGAATGCTCAAATAACCTTAATTTTTCCCTGACTTTTTGCTCATGAGAATCAAAATTTTCCTGATGTGCAGGACCAATATTGGTAATGATTCCATAATCGGGATAAATTATTTTTTCCAATCTTTCCATTTCTCCCGGTTTGGAGATCCCGGCTTCAACAATTGACCATTTGGCCTGATTATTCAGCAACAATACAGACAAAGGAACGCCCACTTGTGAATTGTAACTTTTAGGACTTCTGCTTACCACATATTCCTGGGATAGACACTGAAACAACCATTCTTTGACAACGGTTTTCCCATTGCTTCCGGTTATACCAATAACAGGCATTTTCAATGTGTTGCGATAATGTGCCGCAAGCTTCTGAAGGGATCCTGTTGCATCAGATACGATAATGTAATTTGCCTTTTTCAGATCTGAACTGATAGCGGAAGGATCTTCAATAATAAAATTTTTCAATCCTGATTTGTATAATTCTTCCAAATAGGAATGGCCATCATGTCTTTCCCCTTTAATCGCAATAAAAATGCTTTTGTCCCTATGGATTATTTTCCGGCTGTCGATTTCAATGAACTCAACAATTTGCTTTTCTTCGCCATGCAGTTCTCCATGAGTAATTTGAGCAATTTGCGACAGATTGTATTCGGGCATAATAATGAATTGTTGGTTATTGTAATTACTCTGAATTGTTGTTTAAATCCGTTACACTGGTTACAGATACTTCTAAAATAGTGAATTGTCTCAAGAATATCATGAATTTGACATAAAGGTAATATTGTCTGATGGAAAACAGTTCCATCCTGAATAAAATAATTCAGGTCCATTGACCCGGGGTGGATTTGTATAAAGTGAGTATCTTTTTTTTTATCTCTCATGCAAATTTCTTAAACATTCATACGTTTGTACTATAAAACGCAGAAATGAAATTTAAAAATACAGCAGAAGCATTGTATGTTCATGCAAAAGAAATTGTCGAATTAATTGCCAGAATTGAAGCCTCTGAAGATATCCATGCAATTGAACTTGACTTATTGCTTGAAAAACTGCGAAATATTTACGATCTGGTTGGTGATATGAAAGCTGCTGTTTCTGTTCAAAAAAAAGCAGGTAAACCCGGACCATCAAAGAAAGTTGCTGAAGATGACCAGCTTTCCGAACACAAAATACTATCAGATTTCACAGAAGATAAAAAGAAGGAAGATACAATTGCTGTCAGTGGAGAAAAGAAACAGGAAAAGGAGAAAAAAACAGAACCGGTAAAATCTTCTTTTGTATCGGACAGGTTTAAAGCATCAGAACCTACTTTTAATGAAGAAATGGCAGGAAAGTCGAAGGTGGAAAATTTGTCATCCCATTTAAATATAACTCCTATAAACAGCATTGGAGGAGCTATAGGATTAAATGAAAAATTCGAACTTATTAATGAGTTGTTTGATGGCAACAAGGATAAGTTTGAAACTACAATAGAGGTGTTAAATCAGGCTGACAGTTTTGTGGAAGCTTACAATTATCTGAATGAGAATTTTGATTGGGATATGGACAGTATTTATGTACAGCGAATTCTTGAATTGATTCGTCGTAAATTAATTGTCAGGCGAAATGAAAAGTAAGCTTTATGTTGTTCCTACACCAATTGGCAACCTTGAAGATATCACGCTTAGAGCTATTCGTGTTTTGAAAGAAGTTGACCTGATTCTTGCCGAAGATACACGCAAGACGGGCATACTTCTTAAGCATTTTTCCATTGATACTAAAATGCAGGCATTTCATAAATTCAACGAACACCGAAAGCTTGCTTCTTTCATAAAATTGCTTGAGGAGCAAATGCAAATAGCAATAGTTTCTGATGCCGGAACACCATCTGTTTCCGACCCGGGATTTTTGCTCGTACGCGAATGTATCCTGCATGATATTGAGGTGGAATGTCTTCCGGGAGCCACTGCTTTTCTTCCTGCACTTGTTAATTCAGGGTTACCGTCAGACAGATTTGTTTTCGAGGGTTTTCTACCGCCTAAAAAAGGAAGAAACAAGCGACTTGATTTATTGAGGCAGGAAGAACGTACCATTGTATTGTACGAATCGCCGCACAGGTTATTAAAAACGCTGAATCAGCTTTCTGAAATTTTTTCCGGGGATCACAGGGTTTGCGTATCCAGGGAACTCTCAAAAATCCATGAAGAAAATGTTAGAGGTACGCTGAAAGAGGTCATTGATTATTTTCTGAAATTCAAGCCAAAAGGAGAAATAGTAATTGTAATTGATCCGGTTGATTAATTGGGTTATAAACTGCTGGTTCTGAATGTTAATCGCAAAAGATTGTCTATCTGCAAAAGTATTATGATCGCAAAAATTAAGAGAATAGCAGGAGAAACGATATTTTCTGAATTGTAAAGATTTTTGCCCAGGCTATTCAGGAATTCAAAATCAATATATCTGAGGAACGCTAGATAGCATGCAGGTACCAGGGAAGCAGAAATAATAAGAAACATCCAGGAAAGTTTCAGGCTTTTATTTCGCTTTTGTTTTAAGGCATGAATAAATACAACTTTTCCCATCACATTGTCTTCAAAATTTCTGCCTGGTGGTTCAAGCATACTTTTGCCTATCAGTTTTTTGAAGCTATTTTCTATTTTGTTAGTTTCCATAGGAATTCAAGCGAATCTAATGAATAAAACTAAAAGATTTATTTACGCGGGCAGCAAAATTCTTTCTTGCCCTGTAAAGAATTACCTTGATATTGTTTCTGGTAAGCTTGGTGATTTTACTGATTTCTTCAATTGTTAATTCTTCAAGATAAAACAACCGTAAAATCAGGCTTTCGTTATTGTTTAACTTATCCAGTATATTTCTGATCATCTCTTTTTGTTCTTCTTCGTGCATATTGGCTATAGCATCAGGTTCCATTCCGATTTGATGATCATTCACGGGGAGGTCTTCAAGATTTTCATATTTCAGCCTTTTTTTTCTTATCCTTCTGAGCGATTCATTTACGGCAATTTTATAAAGCCAGGTTGAAAATTTTGCCTTTCTTTTAAATCTTTCCAGGTTCTGATATGCTTTTAGAAACGTATCCTGGGCAACCTCTTCTGCTATGAGATCAGCTTTGGTTATATCCCTGGCAATAGTAAATACCATATTCTTGTATTTATTCACAAGATACCTGTATGAATTTACGTTACCCTTTAAAATCTGCTGGATGTAAATATCATCCATTTATTGTTGGCTTTGTAAGTTTTTTGTAATGTAATGATTAAATACCAAACTTATTCCACCAAACAATAAGATCATTGTAAAATAAGAGATCACTTCATCGACAATGGTGTATTGTTTCATGAGGTAGCCAAAAAACAGACCTAGAGCAATGCCAATAAAGAACACCCCTGCTTTTAATGCTTGAAAAGGTTTGGATTTCTTTTCCTTAAATTCAAATCCTTTTTCAATCATTGCCATTTTTTCCTGGTGCCTTGTTTTGAAATAAAAATAAAGAGATAAAACGACTGCTGCAAAAAATGCCACAGGAACTAATACATCCTCAAGAATTGCTGCTATTTCCATGATTTTGATTTTTGAATTTATACTATGTTTTATACTGTTTGATACACATTGTGAGAAAAAGGTTACAAGTTTTTTTGTCTTTACAAATATGCCGGAAATTGGAAAACAAAGATCTGTCCGTTATCGAACGTTTGAAGTTCAGAATCGGTCAGTTGGACGGTTTGAATTTTTGCCGGTTTCATTTTTAATTTATTGTATATAAATTATTTAGAAAATTTGGCATAATAGCTGTTACATCAGTCGTGAACCAAAGAACCAGAATCATGAAAACTTTTTTTAGAGTTTGGATCTTTTCCGGACTCGTTCTTGTTATTGTTGTATTTTTAATTTGCTCGAAGCTGAATGCTCAGATAGTAATTAGCATTGAGTCATCGTCTGACAGCACAATAGTGATGAAAATACAAAATACGGATATCCATGAGCAGCCACAGAAACTTTTGCTGATTATTGACAGTACATTGTTTACCTATCAATTGGCTGAAGGGAATGTTTATGCATCTTTGGATTTGAAAGAGCGCAATTATTTTAAATCTGAACCTGATCAAAACATTCTTCAGGAATACAAACCTGGCAAAGCAGATGACAATCTGATGAATTACCTTGTTGATAAAGCACTTCATGAAGAGACTGAAGAGGAAGATTTCATTGAAATTGAAGAATGGATGTATAATTCGGAGGGTTGGTTAAATGAATAGATCAATATGAATTATAGCCTGGTAAAGAAAATCTCTTTGTTTCGTTAAGCAGAATTACTTATATAAAATTTCTTTCAGGGCAGGGCCTTCGTGTGTTCGAAACATCGGATTCTACTCTTTTAAATTACAATTATATATGAGTTGTAGCCCTTATCAAAAATTTCTTTTTTGCAAAGACTATACTCCTGGTATTACGCCCTTGCCAGAGTTTTTAATACTTGTCGCATATAATAGTTATGCAAGTGAAATAGGTTGGCAGATGCGACAATTTTGTATGCGCCATAACAGACATCCAATTCTGATTCTTTTCAGATAATTAGAGTTCGTAAGGAGCCACTAAATAAGGTTTCGAACACTCGAAGGAAGGGCCCATACATTCCTGCGTTATCTATTTCCAATTCTCCGTTTGATTCATTCCTCTCCGCAGGTTATCTGCCCCAAAGAAAGCTTTCACAAGAATATTCACTAGTCAGGGCAAATTACCTCTTGGTTTTCAATTGGTTAATTTATATCTTTAAATAGGTTACATTATTGTCCAGCCAATGAAAAGACTGTGGAATAAGATATCCTATCTGGGTATTCATCAAAAAGATACAGGACTTGAACAAAGGACATTGATTCTGAGTAATCAACTCAATCTGATTATGTTGACTACTATGATCTGTTTGCTGATCTTGATATCAATCATGTGCTACCTGGAAAATGAAACATATGGAATTGGGTCATTAAGGGTGCTGCTCTTGCTGATAGTCAATTTAGTGAACCTCACATTATCTTATTTTAAATATCCTAAATTCGGAAGAATTTCCCTGATATTTTTACCACCAATAATTTTTCTTATTTTCCCTACGTTGATCGGATTTGTTGAGGAGGAAAGTTTTACATACTATCCTTTTATTCTGATTGCTTTTTCAGTACTGCCACAATTGCTTCTTGTTCCGGATAGAGAAAAACTATTGTGCAGAATTTCGCTGGTCTACTATGGATTGCTTCTGTTATTTATTGAGAGAATTCTTCTTCTGTTTGCCTCTGAAGACTTTGAAATTGTCAATATTATTCGGGGATTTTTCATTTACTTTAAAGCCTCACAGATTTGCATCTTTGTTTTTCTTCAATTTGCCGTATTCTATTTAAGAAGATTGAATATACGATTTGAACAGGATCTGAATGAGAAGAACAGAACACTTGACAGGCAGAATGAAGAATTAAAAGCTACACTTAACCAATTGAAAATAACCCAGTTGCAATTAATTCAACTTGAAAAAATGTCTGCTATTGGTACCCTGACTTCAGGCGTGGCACATGAAATTAACAATCCGCTGAATTTTATTTCGGGAGGATTGGATTTAATAAATGAAAGCAATGTCAGGGAAGAGTTGAGTAAAAACAAAAAAACTGCAGATGATTTTAATTCGGCCATTCATATTATCAGGGAAGGTGTTGTTCGTGCGACAAAAATTGTTGATACCCTTATGAATTTTTCATACAAAAACTCTTCTGAACTTACATTGACAGATATACATCAGATTATTGAAAATACACTTATGTTTTGCAATGCCAATATACCTGCTAATATTTCAGTTAGAAAAGATTACAGGCTGAAGTATAAAGTACCTGTATATCAGGATAAAATACATCAGGTAATGTTGAATATAATTGAAAATGCGATTGCGGCGATTCAAAGTAAAAACAGATCAGATGGTGAAATCCTGAAATTTTCAACAGACTCCATCGATCATAACAACAAGAAAAAAGCCATGATCAGAATTGAGAATTCCGGTCCAAAAATACCGGATCATATTATTGATAAGATATTTGATCCTTTCTTTACCACAAAAGATCCGGGCGAAGGTACAGGACTGGGCTTATCAATCGCTTATTCTTTCATAAAGGAACACAATGGTACAATTGAGGTAGAAAATGTCAAAGAAGGAGTGAGGTTTACTGTTGTATTGCCTGTCTGATTCCTTCCATTGAAATGAATTCCGTATGATTTTATGAGTTTAGTTATCATCCTGTTTTTTCTCATCATTGTTCAGGGCTTTATTTAAAAGGCTGTTTGGTAAACTTTTTTTCACTTTAACACCTAAGGCTTTCAGTTTTTCAACTCTGCCTATAAGATTGCCACGGCCCTCACTGATTTTTTTCATTGTATCTTTATAGTGTTGAGAAGCATCGTCCATTTTTTTACCAAGCTTAAGCAGGTTTTCACTCAGGCGAACGAAATCATCGTATAATGAGCCACCCTGACGTGCTATTTCCAATACATTTCTATTTTGATATTCCTGTTTCCAGAGGCTTTCAATCATTTTTAAAACTGCAATTAAATTTGTAGGACTAATAAGCAGGATCCTCCTCTCGTAAGCATAAGTCCACAATTGAGGTTCGTTCTTTATGGCCAATAAATAGGCAGGCTCAACCGGCATAAAAAGGATAATAAAATCAAGTGTTTTTATTTCATCAATGTCCTGATAATTTTTTGAAGCCAGGTCGTTGATATGATTTTTTACTGAAATGAGATGAGCTTTCAAAGCATCTTCTTTTTCTTTCTCATCTGATGCTGACATGTATTTATCGTATGCTGTCAGTGTAACTTTTGAGTCAATAACAATGCTTCGTTCTCCGGGATAGTGAACGATAACATCAGATTGTGATCTTTTGTTTCCTGCGAGATTGAAAGAATCCTGAACAGTATATTCCTGCCCTTTTCTTAAACCTGATCTTTCCAGTATATTTTCAAGAATAACTTCACCCCAATTGCCCTGAGTTTTAGAGTCACCTTTCAAGGCTTTGGTAAGGGAACTGGCTTCTTTACTTATTTGCTGATTCAGTTCTGCCAGTCTCTTTACCTCCTCTTTCAATGAAAAGCGCTGCTGAGCTTCTTTATCATAAGTTTCTTCAACCTTTTTTTCAAATTCTCTTATTCTTTCATGAAGAGGTTTTAAGATCAGATCCAGGTTTGTTTTATTTTGTTCTGTAAATTTTTTCGATTTCTCTTCAAGGATCTCATTTGCGAGGTTTTTAAATTCTGCGTTAAATTTTTCTCTGATCTCAGACAGTTCCTGTTTTTGTTCCTGCAATCTCAAAACCAGATTCTTTATTTCAGTTTCTTTTGCACTGTTTTGTGAGTTTAGCTGAAGAAGGAAGTTTTCTTTTTCCGTTAATTTGGTTTTAAGTTCTTCCACTTGTTGTAAAAGGAGTTTATTTTTTTCTGAAAGCAATTGCTGGTCTGAAGAACTTCTGAATCGATAATAAATCCAGAAAACAAGTGAAGCAACAATCAATCCGGTTCCGAAAAATACAAATTCCATAGTATAATAAGTTCAGGAATTAAAAGTAGGATTATTTTTTCAAAGGATCATATTCATGAAAAATAAAAGACCCGCTAAGAGGCGGGTCTAAAACAATATTCTGCAATGAATTATTCCGGAGATATAGCTTCCACCGGACATACATCAGCACAAGCCCCACAGTCTGTACAAGCGTCCGGATCAATTTTATAAATATCACCCTCATGGATTGCTTCGGAAGGACATTCATCAATACATGTGCCACATGCAGTACAATCATCGCTAATTACGTAAGCCATAACATTTAATTTTAAATAAACTAATAGTGAGCAAAAGTATATTCAAATGTGAATATTTGAAAAAAAAATTATTAAGAAACAGCTATTTGAACGGATTATAAATTGGAATATTGTAAGTTATGGGAACTATGGGTCTTTGGAAAGATCGTTATTTTTCAAAGATCATTTTGATGCCTGCAAGCAACAAGAGCACACCAAAGATTCTTTTTAACTCTTTTTCGGGCAAATGCACAGCAAAGAGGCCACCCAGATAACTGCCAATAATAAATGTAACAATGAGTATTGCAGCAAATTTATAATTTACAAAGCCTTTTTTATGGTAACTGATCAGTGCAAGAATACTCACGGGAGGCAATAAGACAGCCAGGCTTGTTCCCTGGGCTTCATGCTGTGTCATTCCAAATAAGAATACCAGAACAGGAACAATCAGGATTCCTCCGCCAACTCCCATTCCGCCTGCAATTACTCCAGCCAGAATTCCGGTAAGACAAAGTAGAATGAAGTTTTGAATTTCCATGGTTTTGTATTAAAAATCAAGACTCAATGAAAGGTAAAACACATAAGGTAAAACCTGCATATTCTCTATGCCCCATGCCCAGTCTAAACGAATGAAATAACCAAACAACTGAGACCTGATTCCAAAACCATAACCGGCAACTATTGGTTCTCTCTGGGCATCAATTTCTATTTCGATAGGTGGTTGGTGAATAATATCGTTATCATAAGCATTCTCGCCTGACCATGGATGCTTTCCTGACCAGGCTGTTCCAATATCAAAGAATCCTATGACCTGAAAGTTTTGAAGGAAAGCGTTGCTTAAGGGATGATTGACCAGGTAGCGGATTACAGGCCATCGAATTTCAGAATTGATAAGTGCAAAGCTGTTTCCGTTCCTGATGTTTTGGGAGAATCCCCTCATGTTTGTTGCAACAGCCTGATATGCGTAATTCTGGTTTTCATCAATACGGATCTCACTCAATGGAATAAAGGTTGGCGTTTTGTAAGGAGTTACATTCGTCCAGTTATCAACGCCTCCAAGGTAATATATCAAACGTGCGCTGCCAAATGAAGTACTCGAGGCAAAACGGTTGGCCCATATTAAATTACGATGAATTACAATGTAATGTCTGATGTCGGTTCCAATAACAAAAAGATTGTCATATTTATCTTCCAATTGCTGGTAATATTCGCCAAATAGTTTAAATCTTGTGCCTGCGTACAAATTTAATCCGAGTGACCGTGTATTATCAAATATGTATTCACCTTTCAATCGTCCCCACAATTTGTATGAATTTTGTTTTTCCAAAGATTGCAAAGGATTGTTAAAATCAATAAGATAAACAACCTTGTCTGTTCGTAAACCGGCAGTAGCGACAAATGAAGTGACTTGCGAAAAGGGATAACGCGTGATCATCGACAATTCATTCGAAATGGTTTTAACGAGCATGTTATAATTATCTCCGGAATAATGTTTAAAAGATTGTCGATGGAATACATATTGTTTATCCAGTCTTTTTTTCAGGTTTTCGAAACTTAAAAGATATTCACTGCTCTGAAAATCAAGAGGAAGTCGTATGCCGCCTGTGATTTTATAGTCTTCAAAAAGATCATGTGTCCCGATTTTCAGAAGAAGGTTTATTCCCGGATTAAAATAAACAGCACCGCCGGTAAATGCCTGGTAGGATTCGCTTAAAAAACTAAAGTCAATCTGGCTTACTACATAATTCTGATAGAAAGCCTTTTGATAGATCCTTGCTTTCTTTTCTTCTTCTTCGATGGATTCGACAATTTTTATATTCAGGTTTTTATCTTTCAGTGTGCTATTAAAAATATTAATCCTCTCTATTTCAAATATATAATTGTTAATATCGATCTCTGATGAGGTAAATTCAATAGTGTCTTCTTCAAATAATAATATGTCATTTTTGATCGAATCAATAGGGAATTCAACAATTACTATATTTTGCAGACTGTCTTTTACGGTCAGTTTTTTTGTTCGGTCTTTCCTGTAACTTGTTGATTCAAGTTCTTTAAGCAATATTTCACCTGAATCAAAATTTCTGTTATACATATAATACCTTCCGTCCTTAAAAATAATTTCTGCGGCTGTTTCTGTTTTCCGGTTGTAGTCGTGTTCAATTATATTACGTGGGTAATCGGTAATCGGATGGGTCAAGGCAAAGTATTTGTAGTGAACTGTTGTATCAACATAACTTATTGTGCTATCAAATTTTGAAAAATATTTGTTTATGATACCGTTTTTATCACTTAATGATAAAAACTTATTTCGGCCAATTTCAAGAGGTTGGGTTTTATTGACATACAAATCATCAGCAAGACGCATTAGCTGATCATCTTTGGAAGTGTAATCGTAAATAAAGAGATCTTTTGTTAATGCCATTCGTGTATCATTTTCTGCTAAGCTTAAAGAGTCAGATATTCTGTCAGAACTAAAGATTATTTCTTTTGTATTGTTTATGAATCGGGGATGCAGATCAGTAGCAATATCATTGGTTACCTGGTAATTTGTTCCGGCAGCCATATTGTGGACATAAATATCAGTTTGTCCTTCCTTAATAGCAGACAAAACGATAAGACTGCCATCTTGTGAAAAGGAGAAATCCAGAACTTTTTCGAAATAAAGTAAGTTGCGTGATTGTAATTTTCGTTCTCCAAAAGTGAAATAATACAATTTCAGACCCCCTTTCTCTTCAACAATAAAAGTCAGAATTCTTCCTGATGGATGCCAGGCGAGAACAGGATAAGAGTAATCCGTTATTTGTTCAAGTTTATGTTCTCTTTTAAGTATCTTCTTTCGTTTTCCGGTTTCAAGATTGTGTATCCATATTTTGTATTGTCCCATCTGGTTCGTGACATAAGCAATGTATTTTCCGTTTGGATTGATCTTCATTTGTTGATAAACCCTTTTTTTGTGGGGTTTCTTTTTTAACAGTCCCTGCTGAGGTATACTTTCCAGGTCAGCATAATCTGAATACATCTCTTTGTAATAAATTTGCCAGTCGCGGGAAAGATCTTTCAGAGAAGCACCAATGACATACAGAAAACCAATATTGGCATTCTTGTTGATCTTTGTAAGATATAATATGCTGGGAATTACTGATTCGCCATATACTTCTGCTATGTAACGCCAAAACGAATGACCTGCATATTTTGCATCTTCACCAACCAACCTGCTGAACTTTTTGTATTTTTTGCTTAGAATGCCGTCTTTCACCCTGTTCTCTGTTTCAAAATCCCATTCTTTTGCGATGTATGCTATTAAACCATCAATATACCAGTCGGGGAGATTAATAAGAGTAGAACTGGCAATATTTGATCTGAAATTCAGTCCGTAAATCATTTCATTAACTAACACCTCGGCAATAGATGCAGAAATTTGCTGTTCCAGCTTTTTATAATCGCCTTCGAAATACAGAAAAACTTTATTTCGGTCCACCTTTGTTACACCGCCAATATTGTTGTCCACTTTTCCTGTAACAAGTCCAATATTGCTTTGTCTGAAATCTGAAAGTTTATTGTAAATAACAAAAATGATGCGTTTGTCCAGATTATAATCGAATAAATTCTCAATGCGCGTAAGCTCATTTTCTGCAAACTTCGCTGTATATTCAGCCAAAGGTTTACCATATTCACTATAATACGTATCAAATTTTTCAAATCTTAAATAGGTCCAGTAAAAATCGTTATACTGAACCCTGTTCTTTCCAAATGTCATCTGATGGCCATTATAAAACTGGGCATCCAGTTGAAAAAATGAGAACAATGAGATGCAAATGAAGACAATATGATAAACCGATCTGCGCGTCATTATGATCCACTATGCTAACAATAAAAAATATAAAAATAGTCAATTACAACAAAAAACTGATTAGAATACGTTAAGTGTATAAAAATTGTATTTTGTTACTTTTACTAACAAAAAGAGTATAATTCTTTATTAATTATTCAACAAATTCCCAATGAGATATTTATTCAATCATAAAAAAAATGAGATACGCTTATTTTCCGGTTTTAGTATTTTCATTTTTCATTATATCATATAAAGCAAAAGCGCAACTGGACTTTTGGCCAGGGCATATCATTCATAACAGTGATACTATCATTGGCTATATAGCGGCACAAACTGATGAATTAAACTGTCAGCAATGTTTATTCAAATACGAAAAGGATGGTGAAATAATAAAATATCTTCCCGGAGAAATTGATGTCTACCAGTTTGAGAATGGCAGATACTTTATTTCAAAATCAATAAAACCGGAATCGTCTGATACATTGGTTTTTATTGAATTTTTAGTAAATGGCATATCAAATCTCTATTATTACCGTGGCAATACCAAAGATTATTATTTTGTTGAAAAGGATTCTGCAGATATGACAGAGCTTACACAAAATGAAATTATTCTGACTGAAGGATTTGGACGACCACGTATTAAACCGGTAAATAGTTACAAAGGAGCATTAAGATATTATTATCGTGATTGCCCGGAAATATTTTCAGCCATTGATAATACTTATTTCGATCACAAATCTTTGATAAAGATCTCAGAAAAATATCATAATAAAGTATGTCCTGATGAAGATTGCATTATTTATTCTAAAAGTACAATAACAAATGTATATTTTGGACCTAGGCTTGGTTTTAATTACAATCTTCTGGGATTAAAAACTTCATCTGATTATACTCAAAACAAGTCTTTTGAGATTGGTTTTCAATTCAGGTTTATTCCGATGGTAGTATATTACAGGTGGAACTTGCTGGCTGGGATAGAATATTCATCTGTTTCATATACCGGCTATTTTACTAATACTCTTGAAAGAAATCGCTACACTACAAATTATGAGAGTGTCTGGGATATTTACCTGAAAAATCAAATATTGAAAATACCTGTAAAAGTTCAGTACACTTTCCCGACAAAAATAATTCAACCCAGTATTTTTGTCGGGTATGACAATATTTTTGTATTCAAATCTGAGCATTCTCTTAGCGATAATTATGGTGGTACTAATTTTTATGAGTTGGAAACAGATTATTCCAAATATCTTTCTGGTATTACCTGCGGTATTGGCATAAGTCATGTTTTTAATAATCAGATCAGAATTTATTTTGAATCAGAATACGAATTCAGAATACGAATTCGAGTTGGGAGTACTAAAGAACGTTTTGAAAATACCTATGAGCATTGTTTTGGCTTAATTGCCGGAATGGATTTTCCAATTAAGTAGAATAATCGATTTCTTCAGAATGCATTGCTTTTACTTCATGCTCTGCAAACTCCTTTTGTAATGCTTATTTTCTTTAGAGAATAATATTATAAAAAAATATAACTTTATAATAAGCACATCGGTATAAAGTACAAATGCCAATTCATGAAGTATATTTTATTCATGGCCATATTATTATCAACACTGAATCTGAACGGACAGGGAAAAGAAGGGGCCGTGCTTTTTTTAGAAAGCAATTCGTATGATTTTGGTAGGGTAAGAGAAGACAATGGAATGATATCCCATACATTTACATTTTCAAATACAGGCAATTTACCACTGGTATTAAACAATGTCAGAAGCACTTGCGGATGCACAACTCCAAAATGGTCCAGAGAACCAATACCTCCGGGAGAACATGGCTATCTTACTGTCGAATTTGATCCGAAAAACCGTTTTGGATCTTTTCATAAAACCATTCAATTGCAAAGCACGGCAATCAACAACAACATGTTTGTAACTCTTATGGGCAATGTATTACCCCCTCTTAAAGAAGAAAAATTGATGTACACTATTGGAAGACTGAGTGTAAAATCCAAACATATTAATTTCGGGTATATTTTTAAAGGGAAGACTGGTATTCAAACGCTTACCATTGCTAATCATACTGATAGCGCTATGTACATCGAATTCAAAGATGTGCCTTCACACATGATAGTTTATTTATACCCTTCCATTCTTAAACCCGGCGAATATGGACAGATAGAAATACACTACAATTCAAACTTAATTGATAACTGGGATGTTGTAATTGACAGGTTATCGTTATCGATTAACGGAGCGGAAGTCAAAAAAGATAAATTTGCCGTTACTGCCAACATTCGTGAAGATTTTAGTGGCCTGACCAATGAACAACTTAAAAATGCCCCAATAGCCTGTTTTGATAATAAAGGATATACTTTCGACACCATAATAATCGATAAACCGGTGAAGTGTTCTTTTAAATTGAAAAACAACGGGAAGTCAGATTTAATCATAAGGGCTTTAAAACCATCCTGTGGATGCACTATTACGAAGCAAAAAAGAAAAATTCTGCCTCCCGGGGCATCCACAAAAATCAAAGCTGTTTTTGATCCAAAAGGCAAGTCCGGCAGTTTTAAAAATGCCATAACCGTAATTACGAATGATCCGATATCATACAAACAATACCTTATTGCCGAGGGGTATATAAAACGCTGACACTATTCTTTTTTTGATAAGTCTGCCATGAATTTCATTGCCGGGCGTAATTTTGTTTTTACTTTTATTCAGGAAATTTTAATATGAACGGACACTGCCCGATCTGAAACCGAACCATAAAAGGGATGCAAAAATAGTAATGGCAAATGACTGCAGTAATCGCTCTTATATTGATTTCTTATGAACAGGAAAAAGCAAAATAAGTCTGCACTGTCTGTATCGAAAGGTGTGAATAAACCTCCTTCAGTTAATCCTCATCTGCAAAAAATCAGGCGCCGGGAAGTAACCGTTGATGAGTTTGTTGAAGGAATTGTTACAGGTGACAGAACTTTGTTAAGCAGGGCAATTACACTCATTGAGAGCAATCTTCCCGATCATTTTAAGAAGTCGCAGGAAATCATAAATAAATGTCTTCCTGGTGCTGGAAATTCAATCAGAATTGGCATTACCGGAGTTCCGGGAGTAGGGAAGAGTTCGTTTATTGAAGTTTTTGGTTTGTATCTGATCAAACTTGGACATAAAATTGCAGTGCTTGCTATTGATCCGAGCAGTGAGCGTTCAAAGGGCAGTATCCTTGGTGATAAAACAAGGATGGAATCATTGGCATCTCAAGCAAATGTTTTTATCCGGCCTTCACCTTCTGCAGGATCACTGGGAGGTGTAGCAAGAAAAACAAGGGAGACCATATTGCTTTGTGAAGCTGCAGGGTATGATGTTGTTCTAGTTGAAACAGTGGGAGTGGGGCAATCAGAAGTTGCTGTGAATTCAATGGTCGATTTTTTTCTTTTGCTCATGCTGGCCGGTGCAGGAGATGAATTGCAGGGGATGAAAAGAGGCATAATGGAAATGGCTGATATGATTGCCATTACTAAGGCAGACGGATCGAATACAAACAATGCCCTAAGTGCTGCTGATGAATATCGTTCGGCATTGCATTTGTTCCGGACTCCGGAATCTGGCTGGACACCTTCGGTTTTAACCTGTTCCTCAGTTGAAAATTTGGGAATAGCAGAGATATGGAATGGAATAGAAAATTATAAAAATTTTGCAGAAAGCAACAATTTCTTCGCAAATAAGCGACGGAAGCAGGCATTGTACTGGATGACAGAAACCATTAATGAGAGTCTGAGGACACATTTTTACGGGAATAGAACTGTTAAGGAGAAATTGGAAAAATTAAAAGAGAAAGTATTGAAAGATCGGGTCAGTTCTTTTTCTGCTGCTCAGGAAATTCTGAATGAATATTTTAACTTAAAAAAGGAATAATTTTTATTTCATTGGTAACATCGGTATTTTCTGATCATATCTTATTTCTATATGATAATTCCTTTTGTTAATTTCAGTTGCAGCAACTCATTGAAATGATTAGCCAGTAGTTAAAAGATGCCAGTGGTTTTGAACATTCCCGGAAATTCTTAGTTTATTTCATAATTCTTTCCGGTTTTCAGGCAGAGATCTTTTCCCGGCATTATTCATAAATTTTATGGATTTTTCGGATTAAATTTGATTTTCATTGAAACTGGTATACAAACTTTACTTTAAAAAGAAATTCTGATGAAATACGATGTAATAATAATTGGTAGTGGTCCGGGAGGCTATGTTGCAGCAATTCGTGCTTCGCAACTTGGTTTAAAAGTTGGTGTGGTTGAAAAAAGTGAGCTTGGCGGAGTATGTTTGAATTGGGGTTGCATTCCAACAAAATCTCTTCTTAAAAGTGCACAAGTATTTGAATATACCAAACACGCTGCTGATTATGGAGTAAAGGTTAGCGGTGATATCAAACCTGATTTTGCTAGGATGATAGAGAGGAGCAGATCGGTTGCAGAAACTATGAGCAAAGGGATCCGGTTTTTGTTTAAGAAAAATAAAATTGATCATATTCAAGGATTTGGCAGACTGGCGGATCGTGAAACGGTCGAAGTGAATACCAGTGACGGTAAAAAAGAAAAGCACAATGCTGACCATATTATTCTGGCTACTGGTGCCAGATCAAAAGAACTGCCAAATTTGAAACAGGATGGCAAAAAAATTATTGGATACAGAGAAGCTATGACTTTAAAAAAACAACCTGAATCTATGGTAGTTGTAGGTTCAGGAGCCATTGGAAGTGAATTCGCAAACTTTTACAATTCAATAGGAACCAAAATAACTCTTGTTGAGTTTTTACCAAACATTGTTCCATTGGAAGATGAAGAAGTATCCAAACAACTGGAAAGATCTTTTAAAAAAGCGGGAATGAAAGTGATGACAGGTTCTACGGTTGAAGCGATTGATACAAAAGGAAACAAATGCAAAGTGAAGATCAAAACTTCAAAAGGTACTGAGGAGGTGGAGACAGATATTGTTCTATCAGCAGTTGGTGTAATTCCAAATCTTGAAAACATTGGCTTAGAAGAGTTGAAAATTAAGATGGAGAACGGAAAAATTCAGGTGGATGAGTATTTCAGAACTTCTGTTGACGGAATATATGCTATTGGTGATATTATTAACGGTCCTGCATTGGCTCATGTTGCTTCAGCTGAAGGCATTGTATGTGTTGAGAAAATAGCCGGACAAAATCCTTTGCCTGTTGACTATAAAAACATTCCGGCTTGCACCTATACAAGCCCTGAAGTTGCCTCGGTAGGCTATACAGAGAAAGGAGCGACAAAAGCGGGGTATGCTATCAAAATCGGAAAATTTCCATATTCGGCATCCGGCAAAGCAAATGCATCAGGAGAACGGGATGGTTTTGTGAAATTAATATTTGATGAAAAATACGGTGAGTTACTGGGTGCTCATATGATAGGAGCAAATGTAACTGAAATGATCGCCGAAATGGTGGTTGCACATAATCTTGAAACTACAGGGCAGGAAATTATGAAATCGGTTCATCCTCATCCGACTATGTCAGAAGCAATAATGGAAGCTGCTGCAGCTGCCTATAATGAAGTAATACATCTTTGATGGAATAAGAATAAATTACAATCACACGCGTTATCTTCTATATTGTATTTAAAGGTCGGATTTAGTAAGAAAACTGGTATTTTTTTCGAAGTTCTTTCTGATATTCTGCAATTTGATCTTCCAGATTTTTATTTTCATTTAAAAGATGCAATGTGTTATGCCCTTCTGATTCGAGTTCACGGATAAATCTTCTATTAATTATTATTTTTTTCTGGCACTCATATATGCTTGAAATCAGGCTTTTTATATTGTATTTAACTTCCAGCATCTTTTCTTTTTTTTTGTTCGACATAACTTCAAATCCTGGATCAAATTTACGAAATGAGGCAGTCGAGTTCAATTTAAAATATATGATGTTCATTATCTTTTACTGATGATTTAGATCATATAAATTAAATTTTTTCTCAACATATTTTTTATCCTTATATTATAACTGAAAAATAACTTGTTTATTTTCGTTCTGTTATAGATTTTATTGCATTCATAATTTAAAATTCTTGGTTATGAAAATTAATAAAGTACTGAAGAAATTTGAAAAATTTATCATATTGATATTGCTTATCATCATGGGTATAATGATTTTGTTATCAACCTATGAGCTTATTGTGATATTGGTCAGGGATATTATTGCTTCTGTTCAGCAAAGGGATACTTTTCTTATACTTAATCCTTCTGATTTGCTTTCTGTATTTAGCTTCGTACTTTTAATTATTATTGGTCTTGAACTCTTTGAAGCGGTAAAACAGTATTTAAAGAGTCATATTTTACAGGCAGAAATTATACTTATTGTCGCATTGACTGCTATAGCGCGGAAGGTTATTATACTCGATTATAGTACAACGGAGCCACTTGCTCTTATTGGAATAGCTTTACTGGTATTGACTTTGGCAATAAGTTATTTTCTTATAAAAAAAGTGAATAAGCAAGACAAATGAAATTCTGAAGCCATAAATTGCTTTGTATTGGACTTGCATATCCATTTTGTTTTTATATATCCGAACTGTCTCTGAATATGCAAATTATTAATATGTGGCAGAAAAGCACTTTCAGGAGATAACTATTTTTTAGGATAAGGATTATGTGTATTTTTGAAAATATTCATTCAAATTTAATACGAGGAAAATGAAAAAAACTCTGCTAATATTATTTGTTGCCTTAATTTCGGGTTATGCTGTCAAGTCACAAGTAAAGACTTATTCTGTTACTAGTGGCGAAATGATATTTTCTTTTGCCAATGTGGAATTTGCGGATGCTTTCCTTGCGACTTATCCTAATGCTGAAGTTACTAAAGCAAGAATGCGTTACACCGTATTTTTTCATCTCGGACAATACTGGCACATTGATTTTACCAATAATATTGGAATTAAAACTGGTGTTGGAGTAAGAAACATAGGGTTAACAATTGATGAAAAACTTCCCCAAACTGTGGGTTCTGATATTGTGGCCGATTATAAAATCATCAGAAGGCTATATACCTTAGGGATTCCTTTGGGAATAAAAATTGGTGCTTTTGATAAACACATCTATTTTTTTGCAGGGGGCGAGTATGAACTTGCTCTTAACTACAAACAAAAATACTGGCAATCTCATTCACGTTCGGGTTCAAAAACAAAAGATAATGAATGGTTTGGAGATCAGACACCCACTTTTATTCCGTCTGTTTTTGGAGGAGTACAATTACCAGGTGGTATAAATATTAAATTCACATATTACCTTCAGGATTTTCTCAATAATAACTATTCAAAAACTAATACCAGTGGAGTTTTTGAAGTTAGTGATCTTACAAGGTATAAAACCAGCCAGGTATTCTTTGTTTCTCTGTCATGGCAGTTTAATACAGCATATATAACAAAGAAAGAATGGCAAACTGATTCAGAAGTTGCATACAAATAAAAAAGACTTATATAAACATCTTTCCCGGTTACTCAGGTTAAAGGGTTCCTTTTGGGAAATTCGTTAATAGAAAAATACCTGGCGAAATAATGCGTTCTTTAAGTTAAAATTACACCATGAAAAAATTAACCATTCTTATCTTTTTTTTTATTCTTTTTATACCGGGGTACTCACAACATCTTGGTGCATATACCGATTACCGAGAGAGGTTTTATATTTTTAATGATGGCAAAAGCACTAAGGTTGAAGACCTGAAAGTGCAATCTTTTAAAATCGGAGGTGAATGCGTAATGTATGTTAACAGCCAGGGAAACCTGAAAATATATCAGGATGGAAAAGTATCAAAGCTTGAATCAGGAGGTGTATCAAAATATTTTGCTACAGATCATATTGCTGCATATCTGGTCTTCGAGAAATTAAAAGTTGTTGAAAATGGCAAAGCTATTACTCTTAGTACGCGTTGCCCTGTTTACAGAGTAGAGGACAGCCTGATTGCATTTTATGATAAAAATCTTGAGTCGCTAAGAGTTTATTATGATGGAGAGATCATGGATATTGAAAGTGGGATGATCGGAATGCCTGTTGACAATTTCAGCAGTGGCGACAATATGGTTGCATATATTTCCTCCCGGACCAAAGACTTTAAGATTTATTATAATGGAGAGAACCACATTATACTGCAATATGTTGAAGGCCTTTCATTCAAGGCCGGGAAAGATATAGTGGCATATAAGAATAGCATTAATAATACCTTTAATGTTTACTATAAGGGCACTTCATTTAAACTGGATGATTTTCCTCCAAAATCATATAAGGTCGGAGATGAATTTGTTGCCTATGTTGATCAGATGGATGTATTTAAGGTGTTTTACAAGGGTGAAGTTATAGAGGTAAGCAGCTTTGCACCTACGACTTACATTATTGAGGATAACTTACTTATTTTTACCGAATACGATTATTTCAAAGTATTTACCCGGGGAATCATCTATGAGGTGGAAGCGTATATTCCGAGGAATTTCAAATTGGACTGGAATACTATGGTATACCTCGATAACAGCAATCGCATCTGGCTGTTTACCATGGGTGAAAAAAAATACCTTAACAATGAATTGATCAATTCATTCGAAGTATACCGTGATCTTATAGTTATGAACGTAAAGGTAGACCGGAATCTGATTTATTATCAGGATAAGTTTTATGAAGGGATTTCTTATTAGTCAAGTCCATGAAGAATCTTGAGAGTTAAAGTGTCAAAGTATAGTCCTGCCAGGATAAATGAAGTTGGTCCGGCAATCCTATAATAGCGCCCACTGGCCTGTGACCACAAGAAACAGCAAATACATGCCGTACAGCAAATTGACCAGGGTGAATAAGACATTATATTCCACACGGTTTTTTTTAATTTGCCGGCGAATCATAATTCCAACATTGGGTACAATTGTGGCCGTGAGAAAGATCAGAAAATAAATATTAAAAAAACTGTCGTAAGGCTGGTCATCATTATCAGGGACCTTATTTCCAAATAAAAGAAGATAAGTAAACAGCAAGAACATTGCCAGAAAAAACAGGTAGCTGATTTTAATGGAAATCGTTGATATACGCCTCTTCTTATGTATACGAAAAGGTCTTAAAATAATAATGGAGACAATAAAAAGAATTATATAGCCAACGAGAAAAAAGAATTGAAATATACCATGAAAAAATCCACCCATTGCATTGTTTCATTTTTATCTAAGTCCAAGTTAAAGATTTTCTTGATAAAAAAACAGGTCATATTTTCAACATATATCACTTCAAACTAAGTTTAACGACATTTTCCACATGATGTGTGTGAGGAAACATATCTACCGGCTGGATAGCTTCAAGCTTATATTTATTACTTAATATATGAATGTCGCGTGCCTGAGTAGTGGGATTACAGCTGATATATACAATCCGGTATGGTTGAAGCTTTAAAATGGAATGTAATACATTGCTATGCATACCTGCCCGTGGAGGGTCAGTGATGATAATATCAGGGGTTCCATGCTTCTTTACGAATTTTTCAGTTAACAAATCTTTAATATCACCGGCAAAAAAAGTTGTGTTTCTGATATCGTTACATTCTGAATTTGCTCTAGCATCTTGTATTGCGTCTTCAACATATTCCAACCCAATGACTTTTTTGCATTCTGAAGCGATGAAATTAGCAATAGTACCGGTTCCTGTGTATAAATCATACACGATTTCATTCCCTTTTAATTCTGCAAATTTTTTTGCAATTTCATAAAGTTTATAAGCTTGTATTGTGTTGGTCTGAAAGAAAGATTTGGGACCAATCTTAAATTTAAGACCTCCCATTTGTTCGTATATATGATCTCTGCCACTGAAAAGATGAACATCCAAATCATGGATGGTATCATTCACTTTTGAATTTACCACATACATCAGAGAGGTTATCTCCGGAAATTTAGAATCAATATGCTTTAGTAGTTTCTCTATGAGAGATGATTCATTTTTTTGAAAAACGACGATTACCATCCATTCATCCAATTCAGTATTACGG
>Ga0315547_1000103_pt1 | contig 97128 bp, 99 predicted proteins | sample SalMarSW160240MG_2_FD_202542 | JGI IMG/M metagenome (GOLD analysis project Ga0315547, IMG submission 202542) | Salt marsh sediment microbial communities from the Plum Island Ecosystem LTER, Massachusetts, United States - Salt Marsh Sediment SW1601-240 ...
GTAAAGGATTAGATCTCTCGCTCTTTGTCACTGATTTAACCAAGCTCTATATTCAATAAGCTTTATGTCGATATTTTAGTCTGGGGATCAAAGGACTTGTATATCTTAGGAAATCTATTAATGGGGGCAGGTCAGTAAGATTAGAACCGTAGGATTTAGGTTCAACGGCTGAAAATCTAAAAAATCTTAGACGGGGTTCACTGAATATTTACGAAAGTTATCATAAGTACTTGAAGAGGAGCTTTTCATTCCTTGCGGCCGGAGTTTTTACCTTTTTTCTCCTTATCTAGTCCGTTACCTCTACTTTTATTAGATTAGTAATGCCAGGAATGGCAAAAGGGATACCGGCTGTGATTACTATTATTTCTCCTGGACCAAACCGACCGATCCTTCGAGCGGTATTTTTTGCTTTACAAATCATGTCATCCGTATCTTTTATCTTCTGACTCTTGTGGGGATATACTCCCCAGGAAAGAGCTAGTTTTCTCACCGTTTTTTCGTCAGGACTTCCGGCCATAATCGGTACTCCGGGACGATATCTGGCTACCAGGCGAGCTGTACTTCCAGAAAGGGTGAAGATAACGATAGCCGCTGCCTTTAGATCGTGGGCAATCTGACAGGTTGCATTGCTTATGGCATCGGGAACAGTAGCTTTGACAGAGAGCGCTCTTTCTTGTAAGATTTTCTCGTAATCTAAGGATTCCTCAGTTTTAATAGCTATTTTGTTCATTATCCTTATTGATTTCAGAGGGTATTTCCCAAGTGCTGTTTCTTCCGACAGCATAATTGCGTCCGTTCCATCGAAGATGGCATTGGCTACGTCTGTAACCTCTGCTCTGGTCGGTCGAGGATTCCTAACCATCGATTCCAGCATCTGGGTAGCGGTGATTACTGGCTTTCCCGCCAGGTTACATTTTTTTATGATTGCTTTTTGAGCCAGAGGGACCTCTTCCAGAGGTATTTCTACCCCCAGGTCACCCCGGGCTATCATTATTCCATCAGCGGCCTCAATTATCTCGTCGATATTATCCAGTGCTTTTCTTTTCTCAATCTTGGCAATCAACGAAATTCCTTCTCCTGCCTTTTCCTTTAGTATCTTTCTTACCTGAAGGATATCCTGAGCTTGCCTTACAAAAGAAATGCCGATAAAGTCTACCTTATGATTTATTCCAAAAAGAAGGTCTCTTTGATCTTTCTTGGAAAGGAAGGGAATTTCAAGGTCGGCATCCGGGAGATTAATTCCCTGTTGCGAGGTGAGCGTACCTCCGCTAATCACACGACATTTAATATCCGTTGAAGTCACCTCTTCCACTCTGAGCTCGAGTGAGCCATCAGCCAGGAGAATAGTGTTTCCACTTCTCACCTCTGGGGGTAAAAGAGAATGGCTGAGGGAAGTCTCTTTTTCATTCCCGGGAACCTGACGGGTTGTGAGAGTGAAAGTCCGTCCCTCTTTCAATACGATAGGGCCATTTTGGAGTAAGCCGGTTCGGATTTTCGGACCAGCCAGGTCCTGAAGAATAGCGACCGGTTTCTTCAGCCTACCAGAAATCTCTCTAATACGGTGGATAGCCAGAGAATGCTCCTCATGACTTCCGTGCGAAAAATTGAGACGAGCTACATCCATGCCCTCCCTTATGAGCTCTTCTATGAGCTTAGGGGATTTTGAGGCGGGACCGATAGTGCATACTATTTTAGTTCTTCTTCTCCTCCTTTGAGATTCTCTGTCGTTCCTTATAGACATGGATTTACTCCTAAGAGATAAACTGTAGTCCTTTCTTATTTGCCTGAATAGTTGCTTATCTCATTATATTGTTCCGCCAGGTAAAGTCAATTCGGCCGTTTGCAAATTTTCCTATTTTAAGGTATAATATGTAATGACTTCTGCATTTGGCCTATCAAGACACACCATATCAAGATAAGACATAGGACAAAAAATGACAAGACGTAATGATATAAGAAAAATACTCATTATCGGCTCGGGGCCAATTATTATAGGTCAGGCTTGTGAATTTGATTATTCAGGAACTCAGGCCTGCAAGGCATTGAAGGAGGAAGGATACGAGGTAATCCTGGTTAATTCTAACCCTGCCACTATTATGACTGATCCAGATATGGCTGATAAGACATACATTGAGCCACTTACCCCGCAGAGCCTGGAAAAAATTATTGAAAGGGAGAAACCGGACGGACTTCTTCCTAACTTAGGAGGCCAAACTGGCCTAAATCTTGCCGCTAGCCTTTACAAGTCTGGTGTGCTTGAGAAATATGGAGTTGAATTAATTGGTGTAAAAGCTGATGCTATTGAGCGGGGAGAAGACCGTATCGCCTTCAAGGAGACTATGGATAAATTTGGTATTTCCGTGCCCAAATCTGCACCCTGCCATTCTATTGAGGAAGCTGAAAAAATAGCCAGAAGACTCAAATATCCTGTGGTTTTACGCCCGGCTTATACTCTGGGCGGAACCGGTGGAGGAGCTGCCTATAATGTGGAAGAATTAAGGACCATTGTAAATAGGGGTCTGGCAGCAAGTCTCATTCATCAAGTCCTGGTGGAAGAATCTGTTTTGGGATGGGAAGAGCTTGAGCTGGAAGTTGTAAGGGATGAGAAAAACCAGAAGATTACCGTTTGTTTTATTGAAAACGTTGACCCTATGGGTGTACATACAGGTGATAGTTTTTGTGTTGCTCCTATGCTTACTGTTCCCAAAAGTTTGCAGAACCGAATGCAAGAGCTTTCTTACCGAATAGTCGATGCCATTGGAGTAGTAGGAGGGACAAATATCCAGTTTGCTCATAATCTTGAAGATGATAGCTTGGTAGTTATAGAGATTAATCCTCGCACATCTCGTTCCTCTGCTCTTGCATCAAAAGCAACTGGCTTTCCTATTGCCCGCATTTCGACCAAGCTTGCTGCGGGAGTGACTATGGATGAGATTCCTTATTGGAAAGAGGGAACACTGGAGAAGTATGAGCCTAGCGGAGACTATGTAGTAGTTAAATTTGCTCGTTGGGCCTTTGAGAAATTTCCCCAGGCCCAGGACATTATAGGAACCCAGATGAAGGCAGTAGGGGAGGTTATGAGTATAGGAAAAACATTTAAGGAAGCGTTTCAGAAAGCTATCCGTTCACTGGAAATAAAGAGATATGGTCTGGGTGTCAAGGAGTTTAGAGCCCTTTCTCCGGAACAGTTAAAGAAAAATCTCTCTATACCATCGAGCGAACGTATATTCCTGATGTATGAGGCTCTGCGTAGGGGTTCATCTATTGAGGAGCTTTATCAACTTACCCATATTGGCAGATGGTTCATTAAAGAGATGAAAGAGCTGGTGGAATTTGAGGAAGAAATATTAGGATATCCATGGAATCACCTGCCCAGCCAAAAATTAATTAAGGCAAAGGAATTGGGGTTCTCGGATAGATATTTGGCGGAGCTCTTTAATATAAAAGAAAGAGAAATCAGGCAGAAAAGAATTACCCTGGGAAAATACGCAGGATTTGATGCGGTGCCGGTCAGTGGTGTAGAAAATGCATCCTACTACTATTCTACCTATACCGGGAAGGATAAAGTGGGAGTTTCAAAAAAGAAAAAAGTAATGATTTTGGGCGGTGGTCCCAACAGGATCGGCCAGGGTATAGAGTTTGACTATACTTGCGTACACGCAGCTTTCGCCCTGCGCGATGAAGATTATGAGTCAATTATGGTTAACTGTAATCCTGAGACCGTATCTACAGATTATGATACCTCCGATAAACTCTATTTTGAACCGTTGACAGTAGAGGATGTATTAACAATCTATGAAAAAGAAAAACCTGAAGGTGTTATAGTTCAATTCGGCGGCCAAACTCCACTGAATATTGCCCGTGAACTCCAGGATAATGGGGTGAATATCCTGGGGACAAGTCCAGAAAGTATTCGCTTTGCCGAAGATAGGGAACGTTTTAGAGAAAAAGTAATTTCTCTAAATATGCTACAGCCAGAAAGTGGCACTGCTCGTTCTTTAAAGGAGGCTGTAGAAATTGCCAATAGAATTGGTTACCCTCTTATGGTAAGACCCTCTTTCGTACTTGGCGGCCGGGGTATGGAAATTGTATATGACGAAGAAATGTTAAGGAAATACGCCCAGGAGGCAATAAAGGTCAGTCCAGAATACCCCATGCTCATCGATAGATTTCTTGAAAATGCCATTGAAACAGAGGTTGATGCCCTTTGTGATGGCGATGACACTTTTATTGCCGCTATTATGGAACATATAGAACTAGCTGGCGTCCATTCGGGAGACTCTGCCTGTGCTATTCCCACCAGGAGTATAAAAGAGGAACATCTGAAGACTATAGAAGAATATACTGCTAAGATCGCAGAGGAGTTAAAGGTTGTCGGTCTGATAAACATTCAATACGCTATATGTGATGATAAGGTATATATTCTGGAGGCTAATCCCAGAGCCTCAAGAACTGTTCCTATAGTTTCTAAGGTGACGGGAATCCCTATAGCCCGTATTGCTACCTATTTGATGTTAGGAAAAAAAATTAAGGATTTTCCTGAATTAAAAAGATACAAACTCCCTTATGTTGGAGTTAAGGAAGCGGTTTTTCCTTTTAATATGTTTCCCGAAGTAGATCCTCTCTTGGGGCCAGAAATGAAGGCTACGGGGGAGGTTATGGGGATTGCTGATACATTCGGACTCTCTTTCTACAAAGCGCAGGAGGCGGCAGGCTTTAAACTTCCCTTGGAAGGAAATGTTTTATTAACTGTTGCAGATAAGGATAAAGCAGGCTTGCTTCCTATAGCCAAGAAGATTGATAAGATGGGTTTTAGCATTTATGCGACGGAAGGCACAAACCGTTTCCTCAAAGAGCATGATATTGGGAGTATGAAAATAAAGAAGCTACATGAGGGAAGGCCCAATATTGTTGATGCAATTAAGAACAAGAATATTCATCTTATTATTAACACACCGGTTGGCCGTGAGAGTAAATATGATGATAGTTATATTCGTATAATGGCTATACAACATAAGGTTCCTTATATAACTTCAATAGCAGCCGCTCAAGCCAGTATTGAGGGCACTGAAGCTGTAAAAAAAGAGAACATTTTACCAAAATGTCTTCAAGAATATCATCGGGAGAGATTGTCACACCTGCCTTCAGCAGGCTCGCAATGATAGTAGTATATATACTTTAGTGAATATTTACAAACTATTTTTTGAAAGAGTCTATCAAGTACGGGTTCAATACCTTAGGACCTAAAGAGAGGAAAGATAAATGGAGTACCGAAGAGTTATTCCCTGTTTGGATGTAAAAAATGGACGTTTAGTTAAAGGGGTAAATTTTGTGGATTTGAAGGATGTAGGTGATCCGGCACAGGTTGGTGCAGCCTACAGTCAGGCAGGTGCAGACGAATTAGTATTTCTTGATATTACTGCAACGCTTGAAAAGAGAAAAACATTGATCGATGTGGTAAAAAGAACAGTAAAAAATATTTTGGTTCCACTGACGGTGGGGGGAGGTATTAAGAGCATACAGGATATTGAAGACCTAATGGAGGTGGGTGTATCCAAAGTATCTATCAACACCGCTGCAGTCCAAAATCCAGAATTGGTTAAAGAAGCAGCAAAAGAATTCGGCAGCGAAAAAATCATCATTGCTATTGATACTCGCAGTTCCTCTCAAATTCCTTCAACTTTTGAAGTGTTGGTGAACGGTGGGACCAAGCCTACTGGAATTGACGCTGTTGAGTGGGCGCAAAGAGTTGAAGATTTGGGAGCTGGTGCCATCTTGCCCACAAGTATTGATACAGACGGCACTCAGGCTGGTTACGATATTGCCATGACCAGGGCAATAGCTGATGCGGTAAACTTACCTGTAATTGCCTCGGGTGGTGCCGGAACACTGGAGCACCTCTACCAGGCCATTACCCAGGGAAAGGCAGACGCTGTGCTTGTCGCCTCAATAGTACACTTCGGGAAATACACCATTGCCCAGATTAAAGAATACCTGGCCGAACGAGGAATTCCAGTAAGACTCTAGTACACTGAACGTACAATTTCTTCTGTTTTTCCGAATAATTATCCCTCGCTTATAATGAGATAACAAAAAGAGCAAGAAGGAGTAAATTGTATTTTATTCTCCACAATACCTACCAAATCTTGATTGAACAGAACTTTGAATATTTTAGATTCCATTCGCAATATCGAAGAATCGCCATGCCGTTTATCAGGTAAGACTTTGAAGCTCACAAAAAAGTACGGGATTGGGAGGCAAACATGATAAGAGCGGTAATAATGGATGTAGATGGGGTGATTATAGATACTGAAGAAGCCAATGCTGTAGCCAGTATGCAGATGTTTAGAGAGCTTTATGGTCTTGAGGTAAAACCAGAGGATTTTGTGCCTTTCGTAGGTACAGGCTCAGCTCGATATGTGCAGGGGGTGGCAGAAAAGTACGGAATTAATATCGATGTGAATAAGGCTACTAAAAGGAGAGAAGAAAATTTTATTAAGAATCTCAATAAGCTGCGGTTATTTCCCGGAGTAAAGGATTTTATCAAGGAAGTAAAACAGGCTGGATTAATAATTGCTGTTGCCACCTCTTCCGATCACAGGAAATTCCAGGCAGCATCTAGACAGGCTGGACTTCTGGAGAAAGAGTTCGATGTGATTGTCACCGGAGATAAGGCGAAACACACAAAACCGCATCCGGAAATCTACCTTACTACCGTTAGGGAACTAGGGCTTAAACCATCGAATTGTCTGGTTATAGAAGATGCGATTACAGGTGTAGAGGCAGCAAATAGGGCAGGTATTTTCTGTGTGGCAGTTACTAACACTTTTTCGGAAAAAGCCCTCAGCAAAGCAGATTTAATTATCAGTAACCTTAATGAGTTGGATATAGAGAGGATAAGAAAAATTCGTAATTAATCTAATTATGGTTTATTTGATTATGGTTTATTTGACAAATCAGCTAACATTTCAAAGTTATGTGCTTTCTTCCCTTCTTTCCATATGTATCTCCATTCCCTCCTCTCCCAAGCATGTCTTTCTTCTTGGGGAAAAAGCGTGGGGAAGGTCTATCCCAGAACTTTGTGAGCCTCTTTTAATCTCTCCATTATTTTTATCTTCTGGGGACACTTTTCTTCACATTCGCCACATTCTTCACAGGCGTCTGCTTGTTTCCTTTCATCCTTTTCACCTGATTCGAGGGTGCCCACCCCGATGTTCTGATACTGCTTGCGAGCCCATTCTCTTAAACCATACACAGTGTAGTAGTTTATTAACTTAAAGATTTCTGGAATAGCTACATTTTCGGGACATGGTTGACAGTATCCACAATTGGTACAGGGGATCTCTTCTTTCTTCTTTCTTTTTTCTATGAAATTTTCGATTATTTCAAGTTGTTTGCTGCTCAAAGGTTCAGATAGGCTTGCTGTCCTGGCGTTTTCCTCTACCATTTCCTTATTTTCCATACCTGAAAGAGCAAGGGATACATTCTTATTGGCAAAAACAAATCTTAAAGCTAGTGCTGGAGTACTCTTAACATCAGGACCTATTGCTTCCTTGAGGATGTCTGAAACAGCAAGACGACCACCTCCCACCGGACCCATTACTGCTACTCCCAGCCCTTTTCTTTTCGCATAAGCCATAGCCTTCTCATTACTTCGGTCAAGAAGATTGTATTGGCAGAGAACCGACTCGAAGATACCTACGTCAATGATTCTTTTCATAACCTCAGGTTTATCGTGAAAGGAGAAAGATATATGTTTAATAAGTCCTTCATCTTTTGCCTTTTGCGCTTCTTTGAGAAGGTTATGTTTCAGGACTGTGTTCTTAAATCTCTTCTCATTTAAGTCGTGAAAGTGGTAAAAATCAATATACTCTACCTTGAGTTTTTTCAGCTGTTCTTCCAGGAAACGGCGGTAATCATCTTTTTTTTCCACCATCCATGTAGGCATTTTGGTGGATAGATAGACCTTATTTTTCCAGCCTTGAAGAGCTTTTCCCACTACCAGTTCACTTTCACCCTCGTTATACACGTAGGCGGTGTCCACATAGTTCACTCCCAGCTCAAAGGCTCTTTGAATGATATCAATGGATTCTTTTTCTTTAACCTGGTGCTTTCCTTTTATTTCTTCCTCAGGTAGGCGCATTGCGCCAAATCCCAGAATAGAAACTTTGATGCCGGTATTTCAAAATTACGGTATTGCATTGAAAAATCTCCTTTCGTTTCCTTGCGTGTTTCTTCCAAGTTCTGGCCTCTTCAAAAGTCCCAGTCAAGTTTTGGCTCGGGCAACCTTAGTGTCCAGTCAAGTTTCTCTAAGAGTTCCTGAGGTGCAGATAGTTGATCAGTTATAGCTAAACTGGTTGCTGGCCTCACCCCAAGCCACATACGGGTGAAGGCCCCTATGGTGGCTACCAGTGTAGGCAAAGTCTTATCTATGCCTGTCTCAATACCCGACGATGGGCCAAGCCTTACCACATAATTACCGGTTAAGCCGTGCCAGGGTGCTTTTTTGTCCAGGAGAGAATCAATAGGGTCACTTAACCTGAGGTTGAACCGGACTTTATCTCCTTGAAGATGGGTTTGTGCCATGCACTCTGACAGGTTACATATCCTTACCTGCCAATAAGCTGCCGCTTGCATAATACTCTGGAACTTGGATTTTTCGGTTACTCTATACTGTCTTAGGGGTTTCTTAAGAAGATCCTGAAGTTGAATCCCTGGTGGCTCGTGCATTTTTACCAGGTGTACCTGATCACCCAGATTTCTAATGAGTGCCATCAGTTCTAGGAACTGCTCCCCGGTTTGAAAGGTAATCCATTCTATATTGTAGGGTCCTTGCTCCACATTGTCAGCTCTGCACCAGAAATGATGAGTGAGTTCGTTAGTTAAGTTATCGCCATAGCCGAGGCCAAACCCATTCTTGATTGATAGCATTGCTGCCTTAGTAATCTCAGGCGGATTTAAATTGCAGGAGCCGTGGTTGCGGAAACGGCTGAGGCGGGCAGAATGCACCATAGCCCAATTATCGGTAGTTATTCGGCGCGGTAGGCGGGGTTTAGTGCTGATGTTGAGCTGAGAAGGGTCAAAAGCAATAAAATGTTCGTAGCTGCCAGTTCCAAAACCAATTTGATCATAGTAGCCCTGCTCGAATACTCCCAAACCGGAAACCAATGCTCCTTCAAATGCTTCCATGGCCACCATCATTGCTGTCAATTGTTTAGCTAATCCCTGCCTGCGTGCAATTCGACTGGTAGCGACGCCTGTGATGCCGGAAAATGGCAGCTCCTCATTGAGATAGCGGATACTGCCGGGTACAGCAGTAGCGAAGCACTCGGCTTCATTGTCTATTTCGGCGATGATGCTGCGTCCGCTTTTGATATGAAAATTTGCTATCTCCTCTTTGCCTTTTTCAAGCCAACCTATCTCACGCCGGATACGCTGGACGGCCTTTTTATCCCTTTTGTGGTCATATTGGCGATACTTCACTTTTGCAATGTTCTCCTTAAATTGGAGTCAAAAATGACCCAAGGCGTAAAGATGCCTTTAATAATATGTTTCAACATCTTAAAACTTGCAGTATAACATAAATCCGATGTTCTTCGAGGAAATTACCGGGGTAAAGGTTATCCCTTTTCTGCTTTCTCAATCCTGGCCCAGGAGTCACGTAACGATACTATCCGATTGAATACCAGTGCTTCCTGACGCGAGTCAACACAGTCAACGCAGAAGTAGCCCTGTCTTAGAAACTGATATTTACTTTCCGGTTTGGCACAGGCTAGACTTGGTTCTACCCAGCAGGAAGTCAACTTCTCTAAGGAATGAGGATTTAAATTAGCTTTGAAATCAGAACCATCCTCTACATCATGGGGGTCTGCTTTTGTAAAGAGGTGCTGATAAAGGCGCACTTCAGCCTTTAGGGCATGCGCTGCAGAAACCCAGTGCAGCGTTCCTCTTACCTTGCGCCCATCCGAGGACCAACCACCTCGTGTCTCTGGATCATAAGTGCAGTGCAGCTCAATAACTTCTCCTGTCTTTTTGTCCTTAACTACGTCTATACATTTGATATAATATGCGTGTTTTAATCTTACCTCACGACCCGGAGCTAGACGGAAAAACTTTTTGGGTGGGTCTTCACGAAAGTCATCTTGTTCTATGTAGAGTACCCGCGAGAAAGGAATTTTGCGCGTTCCCATACCTGGGTCTTCTGGATTATTCTGAGCATCTAGCTCTTCTACCTGCTTTTCTGGATAGTTATCTATGACTACCCTAAGTGGACGCAGTACAGCCATAACACGCGGTGCCCGCCGATTCAGGTCTTGTCGGATGCAGTACTCTAGTAGTGCGATATCAACAACACTATTGCTTTTGGCTACTCCAATGCGCTCACAAAAGCTGCGGATTGCTTCTGCTGTATAGCCTCGTCTACGCAAGCCCGATATTGTAGGCATGCGTGGATCGTCCCATCCACTTACATATCCTTCTTCTACTAACTGGCGAAGCTCTCGCTTACTCATAATGGTATAACTGAGGTTGAGACGAGCAAACTCGATTTGCTGCGGATGACAATCAACATTCAGTGTATTAAGTATCCAGTCATACAACAGGCGATTATCTTCAAATTCTAGCGTGCAAATGGAGTGTGTGATGCCTTCGATAGAGTCGGACAGACAATGAGCAAAGTCATACATAGGATAAATACTCCATTTATCGCCAGTTCTGTGATGGGATTCATGTCGAATGCGATAGAGGACAGGATCCCGCATGTTCAGGTTGGGAGAGGCCATATCAATCTTTGCCCGTAGCACATGGGAGCCATCCTCAAATTCTCCTTTCCGCATCTGCTCGAATAGCTCCAGACTCTCTTTAACAGAACGATTTCGATAAGGGCTCTCTTTTCCCGGCTTAGTTAAGGTGCCGCGGTATTTTCTGATTTTCTCTGCGCTCAAGCTGCAAACGTAGGCCTTGCCGTCTTTGATTAACTGCACAGCGTAATGGTATAACTTCTCAAAGTAGTCAGATGCATAGTACAGATGTTTACCCCAATCAAATCCAAGCCATTGAATGTCTGATTTGATTGATTCAATGTATTCAATGTTTTCTTTGCTCGGATTGGTATCATCGAAGCGCAAGTGGCAGACACCACCTTCGTTTTGCAGAGCAATACCAAAATTAATGCAAATGGACTTGGCGTGTCCAATATGTATGTAGCCGTTCGGCTCAGGTGGAAAGCGGGTCACCACATGGCCGTTATTCTTATTTGCCTTTAAGTCTTGCCTGATAATGTTTCGGATAAAGTCGGACGGACGAGTAGAATTAATGCTCTTCATATTGGTATCTTTCTTCTCATTTTTCTCCTTGTTGTCTTGTTCAAACCTACTAATTCTCATAGCTTCCCTTATCTCCTTCTACCCAAAGTTCTCCTCGCAGCATCACCTAGACAATAGATTAAGGGAAAATATGCTGGCTGTCAAGTGACAGAGATAAACAGACCTGGAAGATTGTTATCAGGAGAGTTCATAGAATGAGGTTTAGATGCTTTACCAGGTTGAGAAAGTTGACTCAAATTAGAAAAGTTATAAGGTAAAATAGAAACAGCGGTTATTTTTTGGTGACTGCGAAAGAAATATGGTAAATACTCAGTGAACCCCGTCATTGCGAACAAGGTCCCTCGCTTGTCATTGCGAAGCCGAAGCAATCTCGGTTTTATCGCTCGGGATAAATTGCGTAATCTCAATTACGTCGGTCAATGACAACATAGAATACTTATGAAATATCAGTATATAGTCCCTGTCTTTGGAGAGAAAGGAGGTATCGGGTGATTGTGAAGCAGCTTGCGGTGGGTGGAGCAGACGACAATTTTTCCTATGTTCTGGCTGATGAAATTAGCCTGGAGGGTATGGTCTTAGACCCCTGCGGTGATACCAGGATTATTCTGAAAAGCATCGAAGAGGGTAATATCACTGTGAAGTATATTGTAAATACACACGGACACTCAGACCATATAGAGGGCAATGAGGCGATTGTGCGGGCTACCGGAGCTCTGATTTTATGCCATAAGCTCGATGCGTCTTCGGTGCGTCCAGATATTATGCTAAAAGATGGTGATATATACAAACTGGGGGAGTTGGCAGTAAAGATTATCCATACGCCCGGACACACACCAGGAAGTATTTGCCTGTGGGTAAATGAAGTGCTTTTCACTGGAGATACCCTTTTTATTGGATATTGCGGAAGGACGGATAGTCCAGGAGGAAGCTCAGAGGCGCTTTATGAGAGTTTATTTCACAAAATCGGTGAGTTCCCTGATGAGACGCGCATCTATCCTGGTCATAATTATGGAAAGAGACCTATATCTACAGTAGGATACGAAAAATCTACTAATCCCTACTATCAGTGTGGCAGTAGGGAAGAGTTTGTGGAGCTCAGGGCAAGAGGAGTCTAATAAGGAAAGAAATTAAAGAAGAATCCTCCGCCTGAGTATTAGATACTCAAGCGGAGGAGAAGATGGGGTTATCTAGTCTGCCTGAGCATACCCAGACCTTTGCCCATTGTTGCTCCATTCGTTTTGTCTCTATTCTGGAATTTATTCTCATGCGAGTTTCCATCATAATCACAATCTCCGTCGCATTCTCTATCCGCGTAGTGCTGCTGCATTAGTTGCATTCGTATTTCTAGCTTTTTCTGGGTTAGAAGGTCAGCCTCTACCATACTCTCTAGATGTTTCCTTACAGCTGCTAGCATCTTCTGATCAAACTCTTCCGAGGGGAGGCCTTTTCCTTCGATAATGTTATGGATGTTTTTACCAGCATTAAGTTCTTCTTGTAGTTCTTCCGCAGTCATTTCCAGGATATCAGCTTTTATCTGGAGCATCTGAGTATATCCGTATCCTTTGCCCAATTCCGGTTTTTGTTCTTGCTTTTCTTCTCCCCGAGCATAAACGCTCATTCCATACCAGGCGACGATTCCGCTTATAAGGGAACCGACAACCAGGACCGCGATTATCTTCTTCTTAATCATCTTTCTTCCCTCCTTTTGTTATTTTTCCCCTCACCTCAATCCTCTCCCCACGGGGGAGAGAGAAGGGAGAGGGGGTAAGTTCTCTTTTTGCTCTCCAATAACTAATACACTTTCTGCAGTTGATTTATTTCAAAACGACCCGAGACTATTTAAATATCTTTCTCGGGTTCTTCTCTGGTGGTGTTGGGCAGAACGGCCAGGATAAATCCGAGGTTCTAATTTTTTCTGTAATAATTGCCTTTTTAGGACATTTTTCCAGACACTCGCCGCAGAGAATGCATTCTGAGGAATCTATTCTGGGAGGGCTGTCTGTTATGGCTCCAGACTTGCATACTTTCTGACAAAGCAGGCAGTTAACGCAATTGGAATTAAATCTGATTTTAAAGAAGCTCAAGCGGGAAATCAAGGCCAGGAAAGCTCCCAGTGGGCAGAGATAACGGCAGAAAGGACGATATATTATCAGGGATAGGATAGCAAGAGCTATGCTAAGGCCAATGGATAGGGGAGTCCCGCCCCAGGCAAATAATACCTTAAAGGGTGTATAGCCATGGAGAGTAACCTGACCGGTAACTATGATTCTTATTAACAGATACCCCAATAAAACATATTTGACTTTGTTAAGATAACGATTCCAGGCAGGGGGAATTGTCAGAGAGATTCTTTTTAAGTGCAGTAGTTCTTGTAGGGCTCCAAAAGGGCAGATATAACCACAGAAAACTCTACCGGCAATAAGAGCCGAGATAAAGACTGTTAGAAACAGAAGCAGGTAACCTGTTTGCCATTTTATAAATAGATTCTGTACAGCAGTAAGGGGGCATAGGAATCCCCCTAAGTAGAATCCCAATGCCACTACGGAAGCTATTAAAATGATTCTTCGATATTTACTAAGGGAATTTTTTATTATGATAGTAGTAGTTGCCATAAATACCAGAAGGAGGATGAGCTTAATTAGTTGGTCATGATTAAAATAGGAGTTTTCTATGTTTTGTTGAGTAGTCGGTAAATTGAAGTTCTTTTCGATTTCAGAAGAGCCAAATTTATCTCCCGAGCCAAAATCCCCGCCATAAACGGGCAGGTTTGTAAGTAAAAAGCCGGCCAACAGGGTTAGGATCGTTATTCCAGCCAGGAGACTTTCTCTTTTTCTTCTCATCTTTGGTCGCAGTCCTTTCTGTAACTATAGGAATTTATTAGGAAATAATCTTTTATTTTTCATACTGGTCAAAACGATAGAAAAAATCGCTGCTGATAACAAGGAGAGGAAGAGCTTTTCCCTCGAAAGTGTAGTAATAAAGCTCTATTTCTTCTTCGTATTCCACTAATTCCTGGGGAAGAAAGGGGAGTTTTACTTCTACCTTTCCTACTTTCAAGACATCGTTATTAAGAAAAGGCTGGGCAAAGGTCTTTTCTATTTCAATCTTTGGCTGAAGCTCATAGGGGTATTCGCCCTTTAAGGCTAATTGCCAAACTCCCCCTTCCTTTTTTACTGTAATAGGTAGAACTGCTTCCTCATACCCTTCTTTGGAACAATCCCTGGAAATCTTAAGAAATCCTTCCCCAACAGAGCTTAGAGACACCTGGAACCATTTTTCGTACAGTTGCGGGTCAATTTCTTCCCAGTCGGTCTCACCCATAATTTGAATGCCCTTCCAGTCAAACTGATAGTCAAGAGAATCATCCATAGTGCAATTTCGGTGAGTTTTTTCTACTCGTACTCCTATTTCACCTACTGTTCCTATAGGGGCTTCTATTCGCTCATAGTTGAAAGTAAACTCACAGGCTAGAGATGGTAAAGAAACCATAACCATTGTCAGCAAACCGAGAACTAGAGAAAAAGCAATTAGCTTGACTCTTTTCTTTTTTGTCTTCATTTTCTTACCTCCCTAAAGTAAAAATTTAGTCTATGTTCTCTATCACTAATTAATACATCTAACAGCAATGATTTATTTCAAATTATATACGAATTTGTTTAGTTACTTCAGGAGAGCTTATTTGAGTGATGAAGGGTTTTTAAGGGAGGGAAATTTCGGATTACATGAAGGGATTCATGAGGAAACTCATTTGAAAGAGTTCTTAGCTTTTCCACTTCCTGTTCCTCTCATAGTTCTTTTACCTTTATTGGTAAGACGCAGTGCGTGGGCTTGGAAATTTTCCTTGCTCCATTCACCTACAGCTCGGATACGGTCTCCGATTTTGAAATCGGGCCCATCGGGCAAAAGAGTGTCTTCAGTGAGTTCGATAAACACTCTCTTTTTTTCACTGGTTTCTATCACTATCCCATCTCTTTTTATTTCCATTGCCCTACCTACTAAACCATTCTTCCATATTTCTCTTCTTCTGTAGAAAAATTGTAGGAGAGGGACCTTACTCTGAGCTACTTTGTCTTCCATAGCTTCGTTGAGTCCGCTAATGGCTAAGGCGATACCAGCGATAAAGATGAGTACAATAAGAACCGAAAGGATTACTTTGAACGGTTTCTTGTATGAAAGGTCGTATCGGGAAAGAATGGCACTGGCTATGATAAAAAATGCGAGCCCGATCAAAATCCAATGATAAGGGAAGGATTCCAGAAAAGCCAGAATACCTATTCTACCGAAAGAAAGGAATTCCAAACTTCCTGAGGTCCTCATACTAAAGAAGGCAAGATTGAGAAAAAGAGCAGCCAGTATTAGAGAAAGTGTCAGTCCTCCTCCCAGGCCTAATTTCTTGGCTAAAAAAATGTATCTAGAGCGAAAACTAATTTTCCCATCCTTGATTTTTTTCATTACTTTTGCTTCCAGATGCACTTTTCTTTCCTGGTTCATACTATCAAATCACCTCCTTTTTTCTGGCAGATAGCTCTTAGGATACGTTTTCCCCTAAAGATGAAGGTTCCTACCGTTTTGGCAGGGATACGCAGAATATCACTAATTTCTCGGTAGGATTTATCTTCAAAATAGTATAAGATTAAGGGTTCACGATATCTGGTTTCCAGTTCATTCAGACATTGTTTCACTTTTTCTCGTATTTCCTCTTTTGCCAGACTATTTTCTATTGCATTGTTTTGATTGTGCAGTGCAGAATCGATGTTTTCTAAATTATTGAGAAAAATCTCTTTCCTTCTGCTTGTTTTCTTTATAAAATTCACTCCTTCATTGTGAGCAATTCGATAAATCCAGGAAGAAAATTTTCTCTTGCCATCAAAGTCGAATAGATTTCGGTAGGTTTTAATAAATACATCCTGTAGTAAGTCTTCTGCTTCGCTGGGGCGATTAGTAAGATATCTAAGATAACGATAGAGTTTTTGCTGATAGCGCTTAACTATCTCTGCATAGAGTTCACTATCTTCTTTACGAACTTTTTCCACTAACTCTTCGTCAGATAGATTTTTCATAGAAAAAATAGTCGGTTTCAGGATAGTTTGCTCTTCATAGTGGAAAGCCTCTGAATATGTTTCTTTTCTTGTTCGATTATTTTCTTAACCAGCTCCTGCTCTTGCGATTTAATCATTTCCAATATCTGATAGAAAAAGAGGAGTGTCTCCTTCTCAAAGTTCATAGCTGAATTGATAACCTCCAGTTCATCTTTTGCCTCTTTGGCCAGATTGATGGCCTCCTCTGGACTGGCAAAAAACTTAGAGTCTACTAGAGCTTCAAGATAGAGTTTTGCTTCCTCCCAGTTGTAAGGAGTTATTTCTGGTTTTTCCTTTAAGGTATTATAGAAATCCTGGAAAGTCTTGAGATGTTTCTCTTCCTCTTCTGCTAGGTATTGAAAGAGTTCCTTGAGGCTATTCTCTCTGGCCAGTCTCGAAGCATTTTGATAGAAGGCTTGGCCGCTTCTTTCTGTAGCTATAGCCATTTCTATGACTTCCCGCATAGAAAAAAATATACTCATTGTCTTGCTCCTTTCTCTTTCTCAATCTCTTTTAGCTAGATTTTTCTTTATTGCTTCTTATCCGCCATCCAGTAGACCCTTTTCTTCCCAGAGAAACCAGTCTCCCGAGTTTTTGAGATAAGAGTGGGTATTTTGCAGCAGTTGAAAATGTTCTTTCTCTTCCTCAACCAGTCTTCTTAAGAAAGCCTTTTGATGGTTATCCTCACTTTTTTCTAGAGCTGTTTGATAAAATTCAACACTTTCTAGTTCCATATCAATGCCAATTTTTAATGCCTCCAGCTCATCAGAATTTGCAGTAATTCTCTCCTTAATTTCATTTCTAGCTTCCTCAAAAATGTTTTCTATTTTCTGGCGAGGTTTTTCTCCGAAAAATTGGTCAAAATCTGAGAATTTGAGGTCAGTGAGTATTTCCTTGAGGACAGTTAAGTGTCTTTTTTCGTCTTCAGCAAAGGATAAAAACATCTTCTTAGCAAGAGGATAACATGTTTTCTCCTTTGCTTTCTGATAAAAATCTATACCATCTTCTTCCATTTTGATAGCTGTTCTAATTGTTTTAGATATGTTGTCCATTTTGCTCTCCTCAATGAGCTTTCCCTCTCTTGATGAACTAGGAAATTATATGGTCTACCGAAGGACAATCTCGTATTGCGTATATCGTATGTCGTATTGCGCAATACGCATCACGCACAAGAGAGCTGGTGAATCGTATCTGGTATCTCGTATCTCGAAAAAAGACTCTAGAGCGCCTAAAAGGATAGGTCATACTAGATACGAACAACGAGATACGAGAATGGTGACGAAAGAAATTGTCCTGAGGTATTTCTTGACTTAATTTTTTATTATATTATAATAATTATAAACTAATAATCAATATTGTCAAGTCCTATGAATGGGAAAATTGAGAGATTGAAGAAAAAAGGAGTGGTTATGACTATCCAAAGGATGGCTATTCTGGAGTTTTTGGAAAATAGTGCTAATCACTCTACTGTAAAGGAGATTTACACAGGTTTAAAGAAGAAATATCTCACTCTATCTCAAGCTACTGTCTATACCAGTTTGCAGGTTTTCAAACGCGCGGGAGAGATACAGGAATTGAGCATTAGAAAGGGAAAAGTCTGTTTTGACCCAAACCCTAAACCTCACCATCACTTTTACTGCGAGGAATGTAAAAAGATTTTGGATATTAATATTGATTGTCCGTTGGCAGGAAAGCGATGGATGGAGGGACATAAAGTAAGACATGTGCAGGCATATCTCTACGGAACCTGCTCTTATTGCTTAAAGAACACAAAAAATAAATAAAGGAGAAGACTACCATGAAAACTCTAAAAGGAACAAGAACGGAGAAGAATCTCCTGACCGCTTTTGCTGGAGAATCACAAGCCAGAAATCGCTACACCTATTTTAGCTCTCAGGCACGCAAGGAGGGCTACCAACAGATAATGGGTGTGTTTCTGGAAACCGCAGGCAATGAAAAGGAACATGCTGAGAGGCTCTTTAAATTCTTAGAAGGAGGCGAGGTGGAGATTAAAGCTTCATTTCCTGCAGGGGTTATTGGAGATAGTAAAGAAAATCTCAAGGCGTCTGCTGCCGGGGAAAATTATGAGCACACGAAGATGTATCCTGAGTTTGCTGACGTTGCAGAGGAGGAGGGTTTCCAGAAAATAGCCTCTGTCTTTAGAGCAGTAGCGGTGGCAGAAAAGCAGCACGAAAAACGATATTTGAATCTGCTGGAAAACATCGAAAAAGACAGAGTCTTCAAACGGGAAAGCGTAGTAAGGTGGAAATGCAGAAACTGCGGATACATTCATGAGGGAACCGAAGCACCAGAAGAGTGTCCAGCCTGTGCACATCCCAAGGCGTATTTTGAACTTTTAGGTGAGAATTATTAAAAGTAGTAACGTTAGCGCAAGTCAGTCATAACAAAAAAGTACCCTGGAGATAGCGAAAAGGGGTACAACAGTAAATTTGTGGGGGTTCCACAGAAAGTTGAAAGAGAGGTAATGTCATGAGTGAAATAGTTGGAAAGGAAAATAGAAAACAGGTGGTATTTGAAACAGGAGAATTCTCAATAAAGGAGCTTGAAGCAGTTCTCAATATCCTGCCTGTTGATATCACCTTTGTCGATAAAGAGGATAGAGTCCGCTACTTCAGCCAGTCCAAAGAGAGGATTTTTCCCAGAACCAAGGCTGTTATTGGTCGCAAGGTTCAGCAATGCCATCCCCAAAAGAGTCTGCATGTAGTAGAAGAGATTTTAAATGATTTTAGAGAAAATAAGAGAGATAGAGCAGAGTTCTGGATCAGTTTAGAAGGACGGCTTATTTACATCCGCTACTTTGCCGTTCGGGATAAGGCTGAGAAATATCTCGGATGTCTGGAGGTAACTCAGGACATCACCGATATAAAAAAGATTAAGGGAGAAAAGAGGTTATTATAATGGATAGTCTAATAATCCATAAAAGACCAAGTTTGGAAGCTCCTCGCATGATTATAGGATTCTCAGGATGGATGGATGGGGGGGATGTCTCTACCGGGACCATAGAATATCTACAGAACAAGCTAAAAGCAAATAAGTTTGCTGAGATAGACCCGGGAGAGTTTTATATTTTCAATTTACCTGGAGGTATGGAGCAAGTAGCGCAATTCAGGCCCTATACTAAGATAAAAGAAGGTTTGTTGATTGACTTTGAATATCCTAGAAATGAGTTTTTCGTAAGTGAGAAAGAAAAGATTATACTCTTCTTGGGTAAAGAGCCGAATCTTAGATGGGATGAGTACGCAAATTGCATATTTCAATTAGGCGAAGAATTTGGTGTGAGAAAAATATACTTTGTTGGTAGTTTTGCCGGGGCAATTCCTCATAGCAGGGAGCCAAGAATAATATGTTCTTTTGTTAATGAAGAGCAAAGAGCCAACCTCAAAGAACACGATGTCAGGTTTACCAATTATGAAGGTCCAGCCAGCATTGCCACTTTACTAAACAAATTTTCAAGGGAAAAAAGAATAGAGATGACCAACTTGGTTGCGGAAATACCAGCTTATATACAGGCAAGAAACCCCCGAGCTTTAGAAGCGGTAATCAAACGGTTAGTGAGGATATTAGGTCTAGATATTGATTTAAGCGACCTTCATAGAGCTAGCCTGGAATTCGAAAAGAATATAGATAAAGCTCTGGCAAAGCAGCCAATACTGACTGAGCAAATAAAAAAACTAGAGGATAATTATGATAGTGAAACTTTCGGTACTGACGAAGATTTCGAAAAGTGGCTCAAGCAACAAGGTATCGACAAACTTTGAATTACTCAGTAAAGATTGTACCTGAAATAACCCATCATCCTAATTATAATAAAGTAACTGAAGTGGTAAAACAATTGATTGCCCAGGGGTGATCAACGAACCTCAAACTGGATATTGGTATGGCTGATATTGAACTCATTGGTCACTAACTGATTTATCTTTTCTAGTATCTTGTGACTTTGGCTGACCGTAATGTCCTCAATAATGACATGGGCTGTCATAGCGTACATGTGAGAAGTAATTACCCAGACGTGAACGTGGTGTATTGCCTTTATAGCGGGGATTCTTCTTTTAATAAAACTTACCATTTCATCAATATCTACATGCTTGGGTGTTGCCTCTAAGAGAATATTGGTGGATTCTGCCAGGAGTTTTCCTGCCCATATCAAAATCAAGATGCAGATAAGAATGCTAATAAGAGGGTCAATGAGGAAATTGCCAGTATAGTAAATAATCAAGCCCCCTAGGACTACCGCACCAGAAGAAGCCGTATCACCGATAAGGTGGAGAAAAGCACTCTTCACATTGATATCTCCCCTCCCCACTCCGTGCAGGAGGAAGATTCCTGCTCCATTGGCTGCTAAGCCGAGAATGGCTACAAGGAGCATCTCTAACTCGGCTACCGGCTGAGGAGAGATAATTCTGAAGATGGCTTTATAAAAAATAAAGGCGGTGAGAAATAAGAGAACTATCCCATTGACAAAGGCCACCAGTACCTCTGCCCGATAAAAACCGTAGGTTTTTTCTTTGGTGACCGGTCTGGTAGCTAAAACGATGGCAAAAAAGCTCATTCCCAGGGCAAAAAGATGGGTAAGCATATGTCCGGCATCACTGAGAAGAGCAAGACTATTGGTTAAAAAACCTCCCACCACTTCTATTCCCATCACTATGGCGGTGATGATAATGACCATCTTCAGTCTGCTTACTTTGAATAACCTCACTTCATCTGGCGACTGAGAGTTTTCTTCAAGATTACTGCTCGCACATGCCGGTTCTTTATGCACCAGCGACAATTTCTTTTTTTTGAAAAAAAGAGGTCATTTACGTTATCCATCTCTTAAGGAATAAATTTGTATACTTTTACCAGAATAGCTTTTCTGGCCATATTAGATATATTTGTTTTCCTTATCCTATTTGTAAATTTGAATATGTCAAAAGTTGATTTTGAGAGATGTCTTATTGCTTTTATCGGATTATGTTTTTCTTGGAGATGATTAGGCGTTATGCGATTTTCTAATGAAGGGGTAGCTTCCTTATTGCTTGAGGAATTAAATAACTTGCTTGATTTAGGATATCGACTAGTATAATAGGTAAGCAATAAGGACAGTCATAGGAGGTAAAGGGCATTATTTTACCATGCTAACAATGAAGGTACTAGGTTTGTTTGGCAGTCCGCGGCGGGGAGGCAACACCGACCTTTTGCTAGAAGAAATGTTGAGGGGGGCTCAGGCACAGGGCGCTGAAATTGAGAGAGTTTTCCTCTCCCAGTGGAATATTTCTGGTTGTCGAGAATGTCGGAGCTGTGACGTAACTGGAAACTGTGTTACCCAGGATCAAATGCAAAGGCTCTATCCCAAGCTTCTACAGGCAGATTATATCATTTTGGCTTCGCCTATTTTCTTTTACGGGGTTACTTCCCAGGCAAAGAGAATGATAGACCGGTGCCAGGCACTCTGGGCTAGAAAGTATATTTTGAAAAAAACACCAGTGCAAGAAGAAAGCGCCAGAAGAAAAGGATGGTTTATTTCCGTAGCTGGCTCGCGAGGAGCAAAGGTGTTCGAGGGAGCAGCCCTTACAGTTAGATACTTTTTCGATGCCTTAGATGTTGAGTATGTCGGTGAGTTGACTTTCAGAAAAATAGATGCCAAAGGAGCTATCAAGAAACATCCCACAGCTCTCAGACAGGCATTCGAAGCTGGGAAGCGATTAGTTACCAGCTAGTAATTCTTTGAACTCCGTAAGGACATAATGAGAAAAAAAGGAATGAACGCTATATGAAAGTAATTTCTAGATTTTACCAGTAGCAAACTTAACCCTGAGTAATTTCTAGTAACCTCCTTGCCATTGACCCGTGCCTCAATTCATCATCTCTTATCTTGCCCAGTGCATTCATTATCTTCATATCCTCGGTCAAATGAAGACATTCTTCATAGATTTCCGCCATTTTATGCTCTATGGTAAGGACGTCCTTAAATTTTTCAAAGAGCATCTTTCTTGTATCCGCCTTTTCTCCCACTTTCTGAGTCCTTAGTCAGCCGTTCCACTATTCTTTTATGTCTGGCTGAGTCGTTTTCCAAAACAGAAAGAATCCTTTAATGGCAATATAAAGCTTTATGGGAGTTGACTTATTCCCTGCTTATACTATACTGAACATATATCAAGTTACTCGCTCTTAGATGATCACTTGAATTGCCAAAAAATCATCTTTGGCGATAAGGTATTGTTTCATGTAAAATCAATATAAGACTCTCCCGTTGTCAGACTGGAACATAGCACCTCCATATATGGCCAGAACTAGAGTTTTGGATCCCACCAGACAATAGATACTACAGTCCACTTCTCAAAAAGTAGAGTTTACTTCTTTGTTATTAAGGTCATTGTCTCCGATTCATCATAGATGAAACCTGGAAGAACGGATAGAATCTGTCAAAAATTCGAGTTCTTGGTGTAATCTTATTTGGAATCTTTCCAGCAACATAACTAGACGAGAGGCAAGCAATGAAACAAATATTACTGAGATATGCCATATAGCTTATTGCGAGAGTTCAAAGAAAACTAGCCAGAGGAGAGAGTATATGTGAAGAGGAGGTGAGGCAAATATGTGTAAGACCTGTGGTTGTACTCCCTGTAGTTGTGGGAGAGACATAGTGAAGGGTGTTTGTGAGGGATGCGGTAAGGCCTACGATGATTGTACCTGTGAGAAAAAAGAGTCTTCGGTATGATATAAACGTCAGTAGCGTGCCAATAATTAGATAAGTTCTTGCTATAGAAGAGAATGCTGGTGAAAGAGGGCAAGGTACGCCAGGTGCAGAAGAACAAAGGATATGAAGTATGCCGCAGACTTTCAAACCAAAACGAACATTAGATTGTATGGGTCTATACTGCCCGCTGCCTTTATTGCAGACTCGCGCCGAGATCGACAAGCTAGAGGTAGGTGAAGTGTTAGAGGTGCTGAGCGACGATTCGGCAGCAGAGGAGGACCTAAAGCGGTTCGCCAGGAGGACCGGCCATGAGATAATCAGATTGGAAAGAAAAGATGATCATTTACGTTTTCTGATCAAGAAAGGAAAGTAGGAGGAGCAGGATGAAGGACAAAAACTCAATTCTCTATGTGCAAACGAGCGATGTCCCGGAAAGGCAGTATTCCCCCTTGGTTCTGGCGCAAACCGCCAAGGCAATGGATATTAGTGTAAAAGTCTACTACCTTGGCCAGGGATTGAGAACGCTGCGTCGTGGACAGGCGGAGAAGATAAAACTGGGAAACTTTCCCAGCGTTTTGGAGATGATCAACAAGACCCTGGAAATGGGAATTGAGATTTATGTGTGCGAGGCATCAAAAAAGATGTTCGGTTGGGAAACAGTCGAGCTATTACCTGGAACAAAAGTGGTGGGTGCCGGGACCCTCAACGATCTGGTCCTGGAGTCCGGGGCAACAATGTGGTTTTAACCGAGGGATTTGAACAAAAGATGTCCATTTACTTTGATTATCAATCATCAAAGCCAGTTGACCCACGGGTCATAGAGGCAATGACTCCCTATTACCGAGAGGAATTTGGGAATCCCTCATCCCTGCATATGGAAGGAGATGAGGCAACCCGGATTCTTGAAGAGTGTCGTGAGAGTATTGCCGGTTTCATCAAAGCCGAACCGGACGAAATTGTCTTTACCTCCGGTGCTACCGAATCTAACAATCTTGCTCTTATCGGATTTGCCTTGCGGAATAGAGCCAGGGGAAATAACATTATCATATCGGAGATTGAGCACATATCGATCCACAACATCGCCAAGTACCTGATGAAAAGCGGTTTTGAGGTCTCAAGGGTACCGGTCGATCAGTTTGGAAGAATAGACATGCGGAAACTCCTCGGTCGAATCACTGAAAGGACTATCCTGATTTCAGTTGGCTATGCCAATAATGAAATCGGGACAGTCCAGCCAGCTTCAGAAATTGGCGAGTTGTGCAGGGAGAGGAAGATTGCTTTTCATTCGGATGCAGTCGCCGCCGAGGGGCTACTGCCATTGGATGTGGGGCGGGACAGAATTGACCTTTTGACTCTTTCATCCAACGACATCTACGGTCCCAAAGGACTGGGGGTAATGTATGTAAGAAAAGGGGTCCGGTTAAATCCTTTGATAATTGGCGGTGGGCAGGAGCGAGGTTTACGTTCGGGAGGCGAGAATATTCCGGGAATCGTAGGGATGAAGAGAGCAGTCGAAATAATGGAGAAAGACATGGAAGAAGAAGTAGAGCGGCTGCGCAAGTATCGTGACAGATTGATTAGAACCATACCCAAGATTATTCCCAGGTGTCATTTGAATGGACATCCAACACAAAGGCTCGCCAATAATGCTCATTTCAGATTCGAGGGTATTGAGGGGGAGTCATTACTGTTGTCGCTCAAGGATAATGGAATCTCCGTCTCAACCGGATCGGCATGTTCTTCGAAAACCCTGGAACCATCCCATACTCTAATCAGTCTGGGCCTTTTGCACGAAGAAGCCCACGGATCTTTGGAATTCACCTTGGGAAGATTCAATAAAGAAGAGGATGTTGATAGGCTCCTCGATGTATTGCCGGGAGTTGTTGAAAGGTTGAGAGCATTATCACCTTTATACGAATAGGAGCAGCTAGCATGAAATCCACTCAATATTCCGAGAGAGTTTTGGATCACTTCAGACATCCCCGAAATACTGGAATCTTGGAAGGGGAAGATGTTGCCAGAGGTCGAGTTGGAAATCCTGTTTGTGGCGACTTGATGGAAATCTATATCAAAGTGAGAGACAAAAGAATACAAGACATAAAATTTAAGACATTCGGCTGTGGGTCAGCCGTTGCCACTGCCAGCATGGTTACCGAGCTGGCCAAGGGAAAGTCCCTCACCGAAGCCTCCAGGATTACCCGCCAAGATGTCGCTGACGAACTGGACGGATTACCCCCCGTAAAGATGCATTGTTCGAATCTTGCCGCTGATGCACTGCATGATGCAATCAACAACTACCTGAACAAGGAGAAGAGAAAACCTCAATCTGTTAAGAAAGTTAGATACCAAAAAAGAGCAATCATCGGTGAAAAGGAGTTTCTGAACAAGGGAGTTTATCACAGAATCGATGACCTATCGGTTTTCAAGAACAAAAGAGTGTTGGTATTGGATAGGGGAGAAAAATCGTTAGAGACGGCTGTTAAGTTAACCAAACAGACAGGCAGGGTAATATTTGTGACGTCTTCAAAAGATATTGCTGCCAATCCCGCCCTCAGAACCAGAATAAGAAAATCAGATGTTAAGATTCTATATCAATCCGAAATTTTAGAGGTCAGGGGTAATAACGAGGTTGAGAGGGTTCTCATTCATAATCTTGATGAAGACGAAGAATATGAGTTGTTTGTTGATTCAGTGATTGTATTGCAGAAAGAGCGGCATTCGAGTGAAAACAAAATCAGCCAGGTTGTTGAATAACTATTAGGAGGCAAATATGACCGAACTAAAACAAATTTACAAGTGTAATGTCTGCGGGAATATTGTTGAGGTTCTCCATACAGGCGCAGGAGAACTGGTCTGTTGCGGTGAGGCTATGCAGCTCATGGAAGAAAAAAGAGAAGATGTCGGTCAGGAAAAACATCTTCCGGTAATAGAGAAGACTCCAGGCAAGGTGACGGTTAAGGTGGGAAGCATCCCTCATCCTATGGAGGATAACCATTACATCGAATGGGTAGAGGTGGCATCTGACGGGAAAGCCTACCGTGAGTTTCTAAAACCCGGGGACAGTCCAGAAGCAACCTTCGAGATCAAAGCTGAAAAGATTACAGCCCGTGAATACTGCACTCTGCATGGGCTATGGAAAAAAGGAGAGGGCTAGTGATTAACAGGAGAAGATGTCAGTTGACTTTACCCTAAAAATCGGGGGAGAGGCAGGACAGGGCATGCAGACCATCGGCTATGTTCTGTCTAAAACCTTTGCTAGAGACGGATTTTACCTATTTGCCAATCAAGACTATATGTCACGCATCAGGGGAGGACATAACTTTTTCCAGATAAGAGTCAAAGAGAAGCCCGTATATGCGTTGTCGGAAAAGGTAGATATCTTAATTGCTTTAGATAAAGCTACGGTTGAGTTGCACCGCCCTGAACTAAAAGAAAAAGGGGTCATCATTTTTGATGGTGAGTATATCGATATTTCCGATCAGCCACCTCATCTGCTGAGCGTTCCTCTGGAGCGTCTGGCCCGAGAAGAAGGGGGGAATAAGCTATTCAGCAATTCGGTGGCGGTGGGGAGCGCCTTAGGAATTCTTGCTTATCAATTAGATATTTTAGCTCAGGTATTGAAGGAGGTATTTAGTAAGCAAGGAGAGGAGATTACCCAGAATAACATTAAAGCAGCTAGAGCAGGATACGATTTTATGCAGAAGAACTATAAGGATTTTCAGCTTTTCCCGCTTAAATCGGGCAGAAGCGATAAAAAGATGCTCATCAGCGGTAATGAAGCCCTCAGCCTGGGAGCCATAGCCGCTGGTTGCAAATTTATGTCTGCCTATCCCATGACCCCTTCCACCGGAATCATCACCTATCTGGCGGGAAAGGCCAAGCAGTGTGGCTTGGTTGCTGAACAGGCTGAGGACGAGATTGCCGCCATCAATATGGCTGTTGGAGCATCCTTTGCCGGAGTGAGGGCTATGGTGGCTACCTCGGGAGGAGGATTCTCCCTGATGGTGGAGGCCATGGGTCTAGTCGGTATGACTGAGACCCCCCTGGTTATCGTAGAAGCTCAACGCTCTGGCCCCAGTACCGGGCTTCCCACCCGAACCGCTCAGGCGGACCTGGAGTTTGTACTGCATGCTTCTCAAGGCGAGTTTCCCCGGGCTATTTTCGCTCCGGCTACTGCAGAAGAGGCCTTTTGGTCAGTAGTTAAAGCCTTCAATGTGGCGGAGAAGTATCAGGTGCCGGTAATCATCATGAGTGATCAGCACCTGGCTGACTCCTACCTCACCTGCAAGAAATTTGATCTCAGCAAAGTGAAGATTGAGAGAGGAATCATTTCTGATACGGAATTGGCTAAAATCAAAGACTATAAACGTCACCGATTTACTCAATCCGGGATTTCCCCCCGGGCCCTTCCTTCCCAAAAAGGCAGAATCGTAATTACCGATAGTGACGAGCACGATGAGGAAGGACATCTGACCGAGGATCTGGAGATGGCAAATAAGATGGCTCAAAAGCGTCTTAAGAAGAGGGAAGGTCTGGCCAGAGAGATTGAGCCTCCTAAAGTTTATCCCCATCAAGATGCTCAAATAATCCTCATTGGATGGGGATCAACCTATGGAGCTTTGAGAGAAGCGTTGGATATCTTAATCAAACAGGGGATGGACATTAGTTTGATGCATTTCCAGGAGATATGGCCTTTTCCTACTCAGTTCGTAACTTCTATCCTCAGTAAGGTAAAGAAGAGCTTCTGTGTAGAGAATAATGCTACCGGACAACTGGCTCATATCATTCAAGCCGAGACCGGCAAGCAGGTAACGGGAAGAATTCTTAAGTTCGACGGACGTCCTTTTAGCCCTCAATATGTCATTAGGGAATTAAAGAAAAGGAAGGAGTAGATTATGCTTGCTATCGATGATTACCAGGGTCAGGCTACTGCCTGGTGTCCAGGCTGTGGCAATTTCGGTATTCTTCAAGCGCTAAAGAAAGCCCTGGTAGACCTTAAGTTAGAGCCTCATCAAGTATTAATCGTCTCCGGAATTGGTCAGGCTTCTAAACTACCTCACTATATGAGATGCAATACTTTCAACGGTCTTCATGGAAGAATCCTTCCGGTGGCCACCGGGGCTAAGATAGCTAACCAGGAGCTAGTAGTCATCGGCATAGGAGGAGATGGAGACAATTACGGAGAAGGAGGCAATCATTTTCTTCATACCATTCGTCGGAACATAGACATAACTCTGCTGGTTCATAATAACAGGGTTTATGGGCTAACCAAGGGGCAAGCCTCCCCCACTAGCGATCCCGGGTTTATCACCAAGGTTCAACCGCAAGGAGTGATTTCATCTTCTTTTAACGCTCTTTCTCTGGCTATTTCCCTGGATGCTAGTTTCGTAAGCAGGAGCTGGTCCGGTGATATAGGTCATCTCTCCTGGCTTATAAAGGAGGCCGTTCAACACAAAGGATTTTCTCTCATCGACATTTTGCAGCCCTGTGTAACCTTTAATAAGAAGAATACCTACCGCTGGTATAAAGAGAGAATCTATAAACTAGCTGAAGAACATAATCTCACCAATAGACTGGCTGCTTTTGAAAAAGCTGAGGAATGGGGAGATAAAATACCCATTGGTATTTTTTACCGAAAGCAAAGAGCAACTTTTGAAGATCAACTGGCTGGCCTCAAAAAAGGTCCCTTATTTAGGCAAAGACTGGATCCTTCTCAGGTCATTCCTTTACTGGAAACTCTGTCCTGATGCTTGTGCATACGAGGGTGAGAAACGTATCTGAAACATTTATCTGTTCCTTCTCTATTGACAACATACCCTGATTTAGATTACACTTATAGAGTCGTGCGTGGACAAGATACCATTTGATTAAAAACGGAGTCTATAAATAATGAGTATTCAACTGCAGTTTCTGGGAGCGGCTCAAAATGTGACTGGTTCAAGTTATTTGCTCGAGGTTAATAGCAGCAAGATATTGATAGACTGTGGTCTTTATCAAGAAAGAGAGTTCAGGTCCCGGAATTGGGAGCCCTTCCCCATTGATCCCAGAGGGATAGATGCTGTTTTGTTGACTCATGCTCACCTGGACCATTGCGGGCTTCTGCCTAAGCTGGCTAGAGAAGGATTCACTGGAAAACTCGTATGCACTCGGCCCACTGAAGAGATAGTCAAAATCGTTCTTTCAGATTCTGCACGCATTCAAGAAGAGGATGCTCGCTTTAAAAAGAAAAGACATAAACGGGAGGGAAGGAAAGGTCATTATCCGGAGCAGGCGCTCTATGGTAGAAGAGATGCAGAAAAAGTTTTTTCTCTCTTCGAGTCGGTGGATTATGAAGAGCAAGTTGCTTTAAGCAGCACAATTAACGTGACTTTTCACGACGCTGGACACATTCTCGGCTCTTCAATGATTAAAGTGAAAGTTGTGTCCCACAGAGGAGAGAGGACTATCCTGTTTTCCGGTGATGTGGGACGCTGGAATAAACCAATAATCCGTGACCCCAGTCTGATTGAAGAGGCAGATTATATTTTAGGAGAATCAACTTATGGAGATAGACTTCATGAGGATCCTTCTGATATTAAGGGTAAACTCTGTGAGATTATTAACTGCACGGTGGAAAAAGGGGGCAATGTGATTATCCCCAGTTTTGCTATAGAGAGAACCCAGGAACTTATGTATCACCTGAGTGAACTTCTACATGAGGATCGTATTCCCCATCTGCTAGCATTCGTCGACAGTCCTATGGCAATCAATGTTACCGAGGTATTCAAGCATCACCGGGAATATTTTGATAAGGAGATGCTCAGGCTCATAGACAACAACAAGTCTCCCCTGCATTTTCCATCACTTATTCCAACGCGAAGAGTTTCCGAGTCCAAAGCCATAAACCGCATCAAGGGTTCCTGCATTATCGTTGCTGGCTCGGGGATGTGTACCGGAGGAAGAATAAAGTACCATCTTGTGAATAACATTTCTCGTCCGGAAAGCACTGTCCTTTTCATAGGCTATCAGGCACGAGGAACACTGGGACGTGAGATAGTCGAGGGTGCAGAAAAGGTAAGGATCCACGGCCAGATTCGTCCGGTCAAAGCTAGTATTAGACGAATTAATGGTTTCTCAGCTCATGCTGACCAGAGTGAATTACTGAGGTGGTTTTCTGGTTTTCGAGCTCAACCGAAACAGCTGTTCGTTGTGCACGGCGAGCAAAAAGTAACCGAACTATTTGCCGGAGTAGTTCAAAAGAACTATAATTGGAATGTTTCAGTTCCCCAATACCTGGATAAGGTTACCCTGAGTTAATAGACGATTCCTCCCCGTAATTGTGAGTCTGAGCTGCTTTGCTTTAGCGAAGTCACCCCGATATTTCCAATCAATCCGAGTTATTTCTAAAAAGGAGATGAGAAAATAAAGATACTGGCTATTTCTGATGAGATTGAACCCACCTTGTACGAGTACTTCGACAGAAAAAGATACTCTGATATTGATTTGATTCTTTCAGCCGGGGACTTAAGACCTGAGTATCTCTCCTTTTTAGTGGATATGCTAAATAAACGCTGTTATTATGTGAGAGGTAACCATGACATAGTCTATAATGTGGAACCACCTTTAGGCTGTATGGATATAGACGGGAAAGTGGTCAATTATGAAGGTATTAGAATATTGGGACTGGAAGGTTCTATGTGGTATGGTGGAAGGGGAGTAGAATATACTGATTGGCAGATGCGCTGGAAGGTATGGAAGGTAAGATTCCAGATTTGGAGAAAACGAGGAGTGGATATCGTTCTCACGCACGCTCCTCCTAAGGGGATTCATGATGGAAAAGACCTCTGTCACACAGGATTTCGCTCTTTTCTCAAACTAATTGAAAAATATAAACCACGCTACCTGATTCATGGTCATGTTCACAAAAGTTATGGCTACAGTGAAGAAAAGGTAACTCAGGTTCAAGAGACCAAGGTGGTGAATGTTCAGGGAAAACATATTCTGGAGATACGGCCTAGAATGAGGAAAAAAATAACCAAAAAAGAAGGATGGTGGAATATTGTCTTTAAGTTAAGGCAGGATTCACTTAAATCCTTTTATGCAGAATCACGAGGCCGAAAGTATCTTGATTCAATCGATAGAGGCATACAGACTGTTAAGTTGGATAACATCGTGGGAAGTGTGGGCAGACCTTTAGATTTCAGCAGGAATTTCTCCCTCAAGGGTGTAGATAAAAAGCCTCACATTCGATCTAGAGTGAAAAGTATAGAAGAAGCCATGCAAGAAGGTAAGTCTCTTCCTGCAGTGGAGCTTCATAAGATGGATGATGAATACTATGTGTTGGACGGTCATCATCGCATAATTGCTGCAAAAGGGCAGGGGCAGAAGTTCATTGATGCTCATATCGTCGAATATCTTCCTCTAGGTGATGACTCAAGAAGGCTTACTATTCAAAAAAGAATCGAATTCGAGGATGAGGCGGGACTGGGAGGGATTAATCTCCTGCGTCAAGGGGATTATGATAAGTTATTGTTTCAAATAAGAAACCATAAGAATCGAATTGAGGCGAGAACTAAGGAGAGGATATCTATTAAACAAGCAGCCCGAGATTGGTTTAACTCATTCTACCGGCCGGTAACGGATAAGATAAAGAAGCTCAAGCTCAGGCAGTATTTTCCCAAAGCTACCATAGGGGACATGTATGTTTATTTGTGCGATCAAGCAAGGCTGCGCAGCCAAAAGAGGCTGGAGCATACTTGCAGTTTGCCGGAAGCACTTGAAGAGATTGGCATACTGGCAAAGGCAACCCAGATTATTTTGTCGCGTGAGGGACTCAAAGAAAGAATTATGAATATTTTTCGTCCTTGATTTCTGTTTCCGCTTCCTTTTTTAGTTTTGCCTGCTCCTTCATCAAATAGACAAGTTTGTTTTGAACTTTGCCATTGACTGTATTTTCAGCAAAAAAGCCATCCTTACCTCTCTTTCCTGCTTCAACCCCGGTCAGTATTTCGATTCCCTCGTCTATGGTTGATATGGGGTAAATGTGGAACTTACCCTCTCTTACTGCATCAATCACTTTGTTTTTCAGGGTAAGATTTCTGATGTTGCTCCTGGGAATGATTACTCCTTGCTTTCCGGTGATTCCCTTAGCCTGACAGACATCGAAAAAGCCTTCTATCTTCTGGTTTGCTCCTCCAATTGGCTGTATTTCACCGTGTTGATTTACCGAGCCGGTAACGGCTATACTCTGCTTAATGGGTAACTCGGATAAGCTGGAAAGTAGAGCAAAGAGCTCGGTTGAGGAGGCACTGTCTCCCTCCACGAAGGAATAACTCTGTTCAAAAGTCAGAGTTGCCGACAAAGAAAGGGGAATCCTGCCACCGTATTTTCCTCCCAGATAGCCTGAAAGAATGAGGACCCCTTTATCATGGGTCTTCCCACTCAGTTTAGCCTCACGTTCAATATTGATGATTCCCTTATTCCCCATGAAGGTCTGAGCAGTTATTCTAGAGGGTTTGCCGAAGGAGAACTCTCCATAAGTATAGACGGAAAGAGCATTTACCTGGCCCACCTTTTCTCCTTCAGTGTCAATGTAGATACTACCTCGCTCAATCATCTCCTGTATCTTATTCTCCAAAAGACTGGAGCGGTATTCTTTTTCTTCCAGGGCCTTTTCCACGTACTTTCTGCTGACATGGGTACTTTTATCAGCTTTGGCCCAGAAATTTGCCTCTCTCAAGAGATTGGCTATTTTTCCGAACTGAAGAGAAAGTTTATCCTGATCTGCGGCCAACCTGCTGCCATATTCCATAATAGCTGCTATTGCAGTCCTGTCGCAATGCTTTAGTTTTTCATCATTACAGATTTTGCAAATAAAGCGAGCACATTGAATCACTGCATTGTCATCCATTCCTGTTTCGTAGTCAAAGTCCGCTCTTATTTTGAATATCTTTTTGAAATTGTCATCATAAGTATGCAGAAGGTCAAATATTTCTCCTCTCCCTATCATTATCACCTTAATATCTAGTGGTATGGGCATTGGCCTGAGGGCGCTAGAGGAGAGAAAAGCGTACTGTTCAGCTACCTCTTCAATCTTGGTTTCCTTATTCCTGAGGTTTCTCTTCAGGGTATCCCATACAAAAGGATTTCTCAATATTCCTTCAGCATCGACCACCAGATATCCGCCATTAGCCTTGAGGACAGAGCCAGCTTTGATTTTGGTAAAATCAGTGATCAGAGCTCCTAGCTGAGCTTTCTTTTCCACTCTTCCAAACATATTACTATAGGTGGGATTTGTCTCCATTATTACCGGAGCTCCTTTAGTGTGAGAATTATCTACTGCTACATTAATCTCGTATCTGATGAAAGAATCTTGCACCGGAATTTTGACGCCCAGGAAGGAAGGTTCCTCTTTGGTTCTCAAGAAATCACCAACATTATCTACCAGGTCAGTCTTGACCTCATCGAGATAATGCAAGACATCCGGGTAATCCTTATAATTCGCCTTCAGGATATCAATGCGATAGCCAACTAGTGATAGAGCCATATCTTTATTGAATTTGGTGAGTTCCTCTTTTGATTTTCTGTCTAGAAGATTGAATTGCTCAAAGGTCTCTTTTATGTTTTTTTGAACAGTTTTCATATTCTCTTCAATTCGCTTGCGTTCCTTAAGGCTGAGCTTATGAAATTCTTCCTCACTCAAAAGTTCGCCATTGTTCTTTAGGGGAATGGGAGCAAATCCCACGGGTATTCTCTTGATTTGAAAGCCTTTTTTTTGAGCCTTTTTCTCTATGTCGGAAAAGAGCTGTCGTTTTTGCTCTTCGTAACTTTCCGAGATCTTGGAGGTTCTTTCCTTATAGTCTTTGGTTTCAAAAGCTTTGGGTATTTCTGTCCTAAGGCTGATGAGCAAATCTTTCATCTCTTTCTGCCATATTTTTCCTTTACCAGACGGAAGGGCTATAGACCTGGGTTGGTCGGGATCCTGGAAGTTATTGACATAACACCAGTCGCCGGGGGCCTCTTTCTTAGCGGCAAGTTCCCTGAGGATTCTCTCTACAGTACTCGTCCTTCCAGTATCGCTCACGCCAGCTACATAGACGTTATAGCCAGGACTATCGATATTGAGGCCAAATTCGATGGCCCTGATAGCTCGATTCTGTCCAAACATACCCCTTATTTCTGGTACTGCTTCAGTGCTCTCGTAGGTAAAATCTTTTAGATCGAAGTTCCTCTTTAGCTGATCATACGAAAGAACCTGGTATTTCGGCTTCACTTTAGCCTCCTTTATTGCAAGAAGATTCTTTTCAGCGTCTTTGTTCCAGTACTAGCCTCGGCGCTGGTGACTCACCTAGAAGCTTTGATAACCTCATCTAGGAAGGCAGACTCGGGGAGAGCTCCTTCAAAGCCAAACTTTTCGTTTATTATCACCTTAGGGACTCCCATTACTCTATATTTGTTGGTTAAATGGGGGAATTCAGCCGACTCTACCATATCTGATGTGATGTATTCACTCTCCAGGGCGAGTTTGTGAGCCATCTGTACTGCCCCAGGGCAATAAGGACAGGTGAGAGTAACGAATACTTGAATGTGCAAGGGTTTATTGATTTTACCTATTTTATCTTTTGACTCTGGGGATAGATCAGCAGCTCCTCGGGATACATCTATAATACTGGAGACAAGGGAGTTAAATTCATATCCTCCGGGGATACCAAAGAATATGATTCCATAGTCTTTTTCCCCTTCTACAGACAGGTGCTTAGTCTCTTTCCTATTTAAGTTCTCTATAGTTATTCCTTCTAACTTACCCTTACCTTCAATCTCCTTTATCCTATGTGCGGGGAAAAAAGTCACTTTCTTTTTTTCCTTTTCTATTTGTTCCACTAAAATTGGGTCTGCTTTCCAGGTAGCGGCGATATCTACCAGGTAGATCTTAGAGGCAATTTTGACCAAATCTAAAGCTGCTTCGAAAGCAGAATTTCCTGCTCCAATTACGGCTACTTCTTTTCCCTCAAAAAAAGGAGCATCGCAGATACTACAGTAACTTACTCTCCGTCCTATCAGTCTCTTTTCTCCTGGGACATTAAGGGGGCGAGATCTCTTTCTAGAGGCGATAACTACTGTCTTAGCCCTGAATTTCTTTCCGGTTCGAGTGAGGAGGGAAAAGGTCTTTTCTTCTTTATCTAATTTCTCTATTTCTTCTCCAATTTCCTGGTCTATGGGGAATTGTCTTACCTGTTCTTTGAATTTATTCATTAGCTGACTGCCTTCAATGTATTGATAACCCATATAGTTTTCTACCTCTGTGGTCCAGAGAACCTGACCTCCCAGATCTTTGCTGATAAGTAGAGTATTTATTTTCTTGCGAGCAGCGTATACTACAGCAGTCATTCCTGCCGGTCCGCCACCGATTATGACTAAGTCATAAATCAGTTTAGTCTTCCCGGCTGGACCTTTCTCCTCTTTAGAAAGAACGAAGTCTAACTCCATACGTCTCCCCTGCTCCTTTCACTCGACCACGTTGGTGGCTAAATTATTTTATAGCAATAAAAATATGAATGTCAATAAAATAGCTTATATCTACCCTGAGAGCTCTGGGTCTTTTTTTTAAAACAAAATCGTCCTAAAATGTCATTGCGAAGGACGAAGTTCTGAAGCAATCTCAAAATAAGTTTAAGACAAACTTTGCAGTTTCAAGAGGAGATTGCTTCGCTTTGCTCGCAATGACGAAATTGTACTTTTTCAGAGTCTCTACCCTGATTAATTGACATCAAGCAGGTACGCTATTATAGTTATGATTAGAAGAGGATATTTCTGTCATTGAGTTGACTTTATTTCAGCTTAGGAATTTAAATAATTTATAAGTGGTGAAGCAGAAGGAGAAAAGTTCCCTCTTGCTCGAGTGGTGAGTAGTTAATTGGTGAGGGGTTAATTAACCATTAACCAATAAGCTATGCCGAGCGTAGTGAGGCCTATCTTATTTGGTTACCAGGGATTTCATGAAAAGACAAAGAAGAAACTCTTTTATTTTAGGAAGGTAAGTCAAAGATGAAATATAGAGAGTTCATAGCAGAGCTTGAACGAGGGAATGTTGCTCTAGCTTATCTTTTTGAGGGAGAAGAAGGCTATCTAAAAAAAGAAGCTCTAAAAAGGCTTAAGAAGAAGATTATCTCACCTGACTATGAAGATTTTAACTATGAACGATTTTCCGGCGAAAATAGTGCGGTGGGCCAGATTATAGAATCATTGAGTACACTTCCTCTTAAGGGAAAGTGGCGACTGGTAGTAGTGGAAGAAGTGGATAAACTATCAGAAAAAAATCAAAAGATTGTCGCTGAATATTTAGATAATCCAGTGAAGACTACCTGTCTTGTCTGTATAGGAGAAAAAATAGACAAACGAAGGAAGCTTTACAAAGACTTTCTGAAAAAGGGAAGAATTGTTTCCTTTTACTCCTTGTATGATGGGGAAGTTGTTGATTGGATTAAGAAAAGAGTAGAGGAAGAGAACAAAAGAATCAGCCCCCCGGCTCTATTTTGTATTAAAGAAAGAGTGGGGAGCGCCAGGCGAGACTTGAACAATACTATAGAAAAACTCCTTCTCTATATACACCCTAGGAAAGCAATAGAAAAGGAGGACGTGGAAGAGGTATTAGGAGAAGGCGCAGGGGGAGGAGTATTTGATTTGACCAAAGCCATAAGGGAAAGAAATCTTGCGGGAGCCATGTCTCTTTTGGCAAAGCTTTTGGAGAGAGGAGAGGCGCCTTTAAAAATCCACTCTCTCATAACACGGGAGATGCGCATATTACTAAGGATCAAAGAGAGAGAGGGAAGAATCTCTTCTCAGGAGGCATGTACTATTATTTTCGGTCCAAGGAGCTATTATCCGCCCTTTTATACAAAAATAGCTAGCGATTACATTAGAGCAGTGAGGAAACTCGATTTTCCTGATTTAATCACTAGCTATCAATATCTAGTAGAAACAGAAGCCTCCATTAAAACAGGAAGAGAAGAGCCAGATTTAGCCATTGAAAGAATGATTTTACATATCTTACAGCCAACCCACCAATCAGTAATTTGACAAGAATCTCCTATTTTCATATACTAATTATGTAAAATACTAAATTTGAAATATAGGAGGAAACTCAAAGGAGGAAAAGCAATGTCTATAATCAAAGTACTACGTAACGGTCAATTAACCTTGCCAGCAAAATTTAGAGAGACTCTAGAACTCAAACAAGGAGACCTTTTAAATGCTGGAATTGAGGAAGATAAAATTATTTTAAAGCCGGTGACTACTATTGAGCGAAAAAGAAAAAAAGAAAAGACGAGAGAGAGATTCTTTAAGTTAATAGATAAGACCTGGGATAAAAACAAAGACACGGATCCTAAAGAAGTGGAAAGGATAGTCAATGAGGCAATAGAAGAAGTAAGGAGAGAGGAAACCACAGCAAAAACTAAAGAATAAGCTTATGCTCAAAGTAGTCATTGATACCAATGTATTTGTTAGTGCCACTATCGCAGAAAAAGGTAAACCAGCTCAAATCCTTAAAGTCTGGCGGGAAAAGAAATTGGAAGTGATTATCTCGTCTGAAATTCTTAAGGAAATCGGGCAAGTTGTTTTTAGACCTAAAATTAAGAAAATCAGCTTTTGGACAGAGAAAGAGAGATATCAATTTATAGAAGATTTAGCTAGAATTTGTATTGTTATTCCTGGCTCCCTTAAACTCAAACAGGCAGTCAAACATACCCAGGATCATAAATTTCTTGTCGCAGCTATAGAAGGAAAAGCAGATTATATTGTAAGTGGAGATTACCATCTCAGGAACTTAGGAATCTATAAGGGTATAAAAATTGTTTCTGCAAACGAATTTTTTCAAATTCTGGAGAATAAAAGGAGGAGCAAATAATAGATGGGGGAAAAAATGAAGAAGACTGTTTTGTCAATAGCCGTTTTTCTATTTATCTTTTTTTCAGTTGTTGGGGCGGGATATACGACAATGGATGAAAAGGAAGTGTTTTCTCTGGAAGGATTGGGAAATATTTACCTCTCCCAGGAGGCAAAAGAGCTTCTAGGGCAAAACGGTTTTGTGGTTACGCCCGGGGACAAGGATGAAATATATGATGTCTATACGGAATGTAAAGAGTATAATCAACCGATATTCATTACTACGGACGCTGTTCTTCACACTTCCCATATATTCTTTGATTATATATTGCGAATTCTTGAGATAGAGAAGCTCTACGATATTGCGATTAAACTTACCGACAGAATGCTTGATTTATCCATCAAGCAGTATAATGAAGCCAGAGATGCTGAAGTCAAAGAAGCAGCTAGATTAAATGTTGGCTTCTTTGCTGTAGCTAAGAAAGAATTCAATCCTGAGTATGAAGTTGGTTTTGGTTTAGCGAACATAGTAGAAAAAGAAATTAGTAGTATGGAAAGTCACACAGGGCTAGAATTTAGGGAACTCCTGACTTATATAGACAACCCAAATCTTATGATGACTCCTTATGCATATGAAGACTATAGCCAATACATTCCCAGGGGTCACTATAGCAGAAATGAGAAATTCAAGAGATACTTTAAGGCCTTGATGTGGTATGGGCGGATTGACTTCAAACTAAAACCAGGGAAAGCAGAGCCTGCCCTAACGCATGGAAGGAAGATGACCCTTCAGGCCCTTCTCATGGCTGATGCGCTTTTGAAAAACGAGGAGGTCCACAGGTTGTGGAAAAAGATTTATGAACCTACAGCCTACTTTGTGGGCAAGACCGACGATCTATGTGTTGATGATTATATTAGACTTATTAAGGAAGTTTTTCCAACTGAAGGGACTGTTGACAAATATAATGATAAAGTCAGACTAACAGATTTTATTCAAAAAGCTATGGAGCTGTGGCCACCAAAGGTTCTCTCTGGCGCAGTATTTGTCGAGGACGGTGAGTTTGCTGTTTCAACCAAAGCTTTTAGATTCATGGGTCAGAGGTTCATTCCTGACTCCTATATGTTCCAGGAACTTGTCTATGGAATAAGAGACAAAAAAGAGATTCTAAAATACAAAGGGAAAGAAAAGCCTTTTACCATGGAGTTTATTCCCAATGTAGGGCCAGCCAGGACCTTTCCCCGCGCCCTGGACATACTGGCTGTCCTGGGCTCAAAAAGAGCTCTTGATATTCTTGAAAAGGACGGAGATACAGAGTATGAATATTACTATGAACAATTAAATAAATTAAGGGAAGAATTTGCATTAAAGACTGAGGAAGAATGGAAACAGAATCTTTACTGGCGCTGGCTCTATGCCTTACTTCCACTTCTTGAAGAAAACAAGGACGAAAATCCACCGGAATTCATACAGAATGTCGCCTGGATAGATAAGGAGCTTCAGACTACTCTTGGCTCCTGGACCGAATTAAGACACGATACCATACTATATGCAAAACAGAGTCAAACTATGCTGGCAACAGTAATGCCTCAGAAACCAGAATTCACCTATGGTTATGTTGAGCCATATCCTGAAGTTTATCAAAGGATAGAAGAGATGATGAAAGACCTCAGGAGCAATCTTGAGGTACTTGGTATTACTCCTGAAGGAGTATCAGAAAAAATAAAGTCCTTTGAGAATCTTTTAGCTAAACTCAAGACAATATCAGAAAAAGAGCTCATTCAAAAATCATTAACAGAGGAAGAATATAGACTTATCTGGAATATTGGAGATAATCTTGCATCAATGAAGAATTTCCCATCCGAAATTATGAAAAAGATAACCTCCGATACCGATGAAAAGATAGACCTGATAGCTGATGTCCATACTGACCCTAACACTAAACAGGTTCTTGAGGAAGGTGTTGGTTCGCCCTTTGATATCTGGGTAATAATTGAGGATAGTAAAGGCAAAAGATTATGCCGTGGTGCTGTTTTTTCCTACTATGAGTTCAAACATCCTCTAAAAGATCGCCTGACAGATGAAGAGTGGCAAGAAATGGAAGAGAAAAAAGAACGACCTCTTCAGCCTGACTGGCTAGGAAGTTTCATAGTGAACTAAAGGGAAGAGATTCAAACTCAATAGAACTATACCCCAAAATTCCAATTTCTCATATGGAGTGGGGACGGGGCAAGAGGACTATGAAACCTAGGAGAAGAAAGCGTAAGAAAGCACTCAAGGAGTGGTCACACAACCTACTATTACTCTATCTGGAAAGTCTTGAGCAGTTAGAGGAGACTTCAAGTCAAAGTCATAACAAATTATTTTTTTTCTGAGTCCCATAAGGTCTGAAACATTTCAATGAATAAGACAGAAAGGATTAAATTAGAGAGAGTCCTTATCGCCTACTTTAAGGAAATTCATAAAATCTACGCAGGCGGTGATTTTAGAGAAGAAAGCTTCTATCCATCAGTTAAAAGTCTCGTTGAAGATTGTTCTAAACTTTTCCAGATGCAAGCGGAAGCAAGTGTTCTTGTCCTACCCAAAAAGACAGAAGCAGGAATTCCTGATTTTCGCATTGATAAGAATGGCGAGATTGTCGGGTACGTCGAAGCTAAATCACCAGATACTAATCTTAGAGAAATCGAAGACTCTGAACAACTCAAAAGATATCGAAACTCACTACCAAACCTTATTTTAACCAATTTCTTAGAGTTCAGGTTATACAGAAATGGTGACCTCATAGATGATGTGGAAGTAGGCCGTCAGTTCATCTTACAGAGAGTGAAGTTTCCTCCCGTTCCCGAAAAAATAGATTTATTTTATGAATTACTACAAAAATTCTTTTCTTTTTCCACACCCAAGATTCAGAAATCATCCGACCTCTCTATTGAACTTGCCAAGCGAACTAGATTTCTTGAGCACATCCTACAAGAAGAGCTTTCGCAGGAAAATGAGGAAGTAACAAGATACTACAAGGCTTTTCGGGAAGAACTTATAGAGACTTTGACAAAGGAGAGATTTGCCGACCTTTATGCCCAGACTATTACCTATGGTCTCTTTGCTGCCAGAATGAAGGTCCAAAATGTATTTAAAAGAGAAACTGCCTGGAAATTCATTCCTGAAGGCCTACCTTTACTTAAGGAGATATTTTATTCTATGACAGGACCTCATTTTCCTGAATCCTTGACCTGGGTCGTTGATGACATAAGTCAGGTACTTGAGAAGGCAGACATTTCATCGATATTAAAGGAGTTCAAAACAACTCGATGGGAGGAAGATCCTGTAATTCATTTTTATGAGACCTTTCTTGCTACTTATAATCCAGCAGAAAGACAACGATTAGGGGTTTATTATACTCCCTTACCTGTGGTTTCGTACATCGTTAGGTCCATTCATAAGCTTTTAAAAGAAAAATTTGGAAAAAGTGAAGGGCTTGCTACAAGCGATGTTACCCTTCTTGATCCAGCAGCAGGGACTCTCACGTTTATAGTGCAGGCAATAAAAGAGGTTAAGAGGGAGCTGGAAGAAAAGAAAAAAGAAGGACTCATTACATCATACATAGAAGAACATATATTACCGCATTTCCATGCCTTTGAGATTCTTGTGGCCCCATATACTGTGGGACATTTTAAGGTTTCTATGGTTTTGGAAGACATGGGTTATCGGTTTAAGAAGGACGAACGGTTTCAGTTTTACCTGACGAATACCTTAGAGATGAAGACACCACGGCAGATGAGTTTTCTAATTGACCTTACCAAAGAAGCTCAGGAAGCAAACAGAATAAAGGAAAAAGTTTCGATTCTGGCGGTTCTTGGCAATCCTCCCTATTCAGTTAGCTCAGAGAATAAGTCGGAGTTTATCGAGAACTTAATGGATGATTATAAAGAAGATGTGAGGGATGAGCGGAATATTCAGCCACTTTCAGATGATTACATAAAATTCATTCGATTTGCCCATTGGAAAATAGCCCAAGCAGGTAAAGGAATCCTGGGATTCATTACCAATAACTCCTATCTTTCTGGCATAATCCATCGAGGAATGAGAGGAAAACTTCTGGAAACCTTTGATGAAATCTACATTTTGAATCTTCACGGTTCTTCAAGAATTGGTGAGAAGACACCAGAAGGCGGCAAAGATGGGAATGTCTTTGACATCCAGCAAGGGGTTGCCATTGTTCTTTATGTGAAATTGGAAAAATCACCTAAAGAGAAAAAGGTTTATTATGCTGACCTCTGGGGACTAAGAGAGACCAAGTATGCATACCTTTTCGGGAATGATGTCCAAACAACCACCTGGCAAGAGCTTAAACCCGTTACCCCTTACTACTTCTTTGTCCCAAAGGATTTTGCATTACAATCTGAGTATGAGAAATTCTGGAAGATAACAGATATTTTTAAGAAGTGGTCAAGTGGAGTAAAGACTCATCGAGATCATTTTGTAGTAGGATTTGTCAAAGAGGAAATACTTCAGAGACTTCGGGTATTCACTGGGAATTTAACTGATGAGTTGGTGAAAGAAGGTTTAAAGTTGAAGGATACAAGGGATTGGAAGTTAAGAGAGGCAAGAGAAAAAGCAAAGAGGGGAGATTCGGAGAATAAAATTTACTCATATGCATATCGTCCCTTTGACGATAGAAAAATTTGTTATGAGCTGTGCCTAATTGATAGAGGATGCGATAGATGGGACTTAATGAAAAATTTCTTGTTTGAGAACTTAGCAGTTGTAACAAGTAGAAAGTATCCTCCAACAAAGAACTTCGGAGCCATAGCTTCCAATCATATAGGTGATATTCATTTTACAGCAGATCAAAGTTACTTTTTTCCCCTTTACCTCTACGCGTATGAACCTGAGAAACGATTATTTGACAATGAAGTACACAAGGCAGACCGCATACCAAACTTCACTTCTGAGTTTCTACAAACAATTAAAGATTCTCTTGGCTCACAGCCATCACCGGAAGAGATTCTGCATTACATTTATGCTGTCCTTTACTCCCCCACTTACCGAAAGCGCTACGAGGAATTTCTCAAAATAGATTTTCCAAGTGTTCCATTGCCTTCAAATGTTAAGTTGTTCAAAAAACTAAGCAATCTTGGGAAAGAACTGGTTGACCTCCATTTGCTTAAAGCTCCAGGCCTTGATGAAACTGAGATAGGCTTTCCAAAAGGTGGTTCCAATACGGTGGGAAAGATTTGCTATGATGAAGGAAGTCAGAGAGTTTTTATAAATAAGGAGCAGTATTTTGAGGGCATGTCAAGAGAAGTGTGGGATTATCGAATTGGAGCCTATCAGGTGATGCAGAAATATCTGAAGGACAGAAAAACTCGAAAACTCTCTCTTGATGAAATTAACCACTATATGAAGGTTGCAAAAACTATTCGATTAACGATTGAGCTGCAAGAAAAAATTGATGATGTCTATAGTAAAGCTGAAATTTAAATTACCGCTTCGGACAAAATAGGATAAAAGGCTTGTCCCTATTAAACCTATTAAAAGACAAATGGCACTCACTCAAAAATGAAATTGAAAAAATAGAGCGAGAAATTGACGAGGAAATTTATAAAATTTATGGACTTACAAATGAAGAAATTAAAACAATCGAAAACATTAAAAAGTAGATTCTGGCATCAAGCACTTGACGATGTTGTCAAAAATCCATACGACTATGAAAATCAGATTCTTTTTATTAAAGAGTCGAAAAGCCTATTAAATAGAATTTATAAGCTGTATGATTCTTATCAGTTAAAATTTTATCTTGATAACAAATCTCTTGAGAAATGTGTTTGGATGTTGCAGATTGACGCACTTGACACATTGCGAGACTGTTTATATTTAGTTGAAAAGAAAAAACATAGATTGATTGGGAAAATGTTTAGAGATGTAGTTGAAACGCTTGATGTTGCTCATTTGATAAAAGAAAAACAAGATAAATATCTTGTGAAATGGTATGACAATGAAATTATTCCTCACCGTGAATATAGGAAATATTTAGAGAAAAACGGGAAAATTAAAGAAAAAGAGGCAAGCAAAAGATTTTATAAAAATTTATCTGGTTGGACACATCACACTTATCTTACTCTCAAAAATTCTTATTCTTTGGGAAGAGACGATATGCTTGTTTACGATAGTCATTGCCCCAAGATTCTTGTTTTGCCACAGACTATTTCTCAATATCTATGGATGCTAAACATCTTGATCAAAAAATTTATAGACGAGATGATTTATTCTGGATTATTTGATATAAGCAAATTAGAATCTTTTGAAAAAAGCAAACTGTTTAATTGATAAAATAGGAAACGCGTCAGCTTCCCACTTCGCTTAAGCTACGAGGGACAGGTAGCTGGCACGATAATTTTAAAAATAAATAGGGACAGCGCCCATTTTTTTGAGAGATTGAGTCGCTGCATGTAAACTTCTGATATGCTACAAATATCAAGAGCTATAGTAATAGGTTTTCCTCATCATGTGACTCAAAGGGGAAGTTATCAGTAGCGTGTTTTTGAAGACAAGGATGGTTTCATAAGTAGAATAGATGGGCTGCTTGGGCGGCAACTAAAGGATTTGTCTCGCGGGAGGCCTCGTAAGAATCAATAAATGGTCGCTGTCCCTATTAAATGTCTAAGTTTCCTCCCCTCACAGGGAAGGTACGTTAAAAATTGCTTGAATGTAGACAAAAAGTAAATCTTTAAGAATAAGGAGTAAAGATTGCCACCTTAACTTGCATCTTAGAATGAAATCATAGCTCGAAAAAGTCCAAAAATGAGTTTTTGCCATAAAACAGTCTAGTTTACCGAATCTGGGATTATATATGACTTGATGCGACATATTGATACTCTGTGTGTATAAAAGAACTCTGTGTATAATAATATGTTAGGCCACTATTAAAATGACTGAAAAAGTACGAAAGACACTAATAGAAAGATTAGACAGTCTTGTTAGAGATGTAGAAGATGTACACGAAATACAAGATCAATACGGCTATGTCAGATACAAGCCGTTTTTCAATACTTACAATTCCTGCAATGAAGAATTTAGGTCTAATTATCCCGATATATATGAACAATTAAGCCTTGAAGATCTTCCACTCTATGACGAGCAGGGTAATGAACAGTTTACCAATGTGAAAATATCAACTTTAGTACGGCAATCTCGTGATTTATTAGCTGTATTACGGAGCATGGCACCCGATCAACCTCCTTCGTCCCCGAAAAAAATAACTCTACATTGGCTTTTCACAAATGTTTCTTGGAAGGTTTGGTCTTGGTTACTCATTTTACTGTTTATAGCTTATATGATAGGTGCCAAATTAGGCATGCCAAATTGGTTGAATACACTTATTGACACCATTAAGGAAGTCAAAAACATATTTTTATAAAAAATAAAAAAATAGGAAAAAATAGGGACAGCGGCCATTATTATCGACAGATTGAGTCGCTGCATGTAGACTTCTGGTATGCACGAATATTAAGAGCTGCGGCAACAGGTTTTCCTTACCATGTTATTCAGAGGAGAAATTATCAGTAGCGTGTTTTTGAAGACAAGGATGGTTTCATAAGCAGAATGGAGGGGCTGCTTGGGCGGCAACTAAAGGATTTGTCTCGCGGGAGGTTTCGTAAGAATCAATAAATGGGCTCTGTCCCTATTTACCCAAAACAAAGACAAAATCCCCGCTACGACTACATGACTAACGAACAACTTGAGATTGATAAACTTGTTTATAAAATGTATAATCTTAATCAAGAAGACATAGATGAAGTTGAAAATTGGTATTCTAGGCGATATCCAAAGTTGGTAAGGGTTATTGAGGAAAAATTGAAGAGAAAAAATGATGATTGAGAAGAAAGAATATTTCAAGTTTTTGAATGATTTAAAAAATAGAATAAGAAACGTTCAGTATCAGGCTTATAGAGCAGTCAATAAAGAACTTATCAGCCTTTATTGGGACTCAGGTAAATCTATTGTTGAAAAACAAAAAAAATTGGGTTGGGGACAAAAAAGAATTCAGCAACTTGCTGAAGATTTACAAAAAGAGTTTCCTCGAAATAGTGGCTTTTCTGAAAGAAATTTAAAGTATATGAGAAAGTTTTATCTTGAATATAAGGATAAACCAAAAGTGCAACCACTGGTTGCACAAATTCCCTGGAGTCACAATCTTATAATATTAGATAAAACAAAAAATGATTATGAAAAAGAGTATTATGGTAGAATGATTTTGAAATATAGCTGGAGCAAGAGAATCTTAGCCCATCAAATAGAATCAAAATCCTTTGAGCGATTTTTAATCGACAAGAAAAGTCATAATTTTGATAAGACACTACCAGTTAAGATGTTGAAAAAAGTAAAGTCAACTATGAAAGATTCATATCTGCTTGATTTTCTTGAAATATCTGAGGATATTAAAGAAAAGGAATTAGAGAGGAAACTTTTAGAAAATATTAAAAGTTTCTTATTAGAACTTGGTATTGGATTCACGTTTATTGGAAACCAATATAAAATTGTGCTTGGCGAAAATGAATATTTCATTGATTTACTATTTTATCATCGTCACTTGAGATGCTTGATTGCTATTGATTTAAAAATAGGCAAATTTATTCCAGAATATGCGGGAAAGATGAATTTTTATCTTAATCTTTTAGATGATAAAGCTAAATTGCAAGATGAGAATCCATCTATAGGACTTATACTATGTAAGGAGAAAGATAATATTGTGGTTGAATATGCCTTAAGAAATATCAAAAAGCCTGTAGGTGTAGCAAAGTATTATTTGACAAGGAAGTTACCAGCTAAATTACTAAAACAGTTACCGTCTCCATCTGTCATAGAAGACAAACTCAGAGAGTTAGGGGAGAAAGAAAAATGAGTTACTCAGAGGAGAAGTCATTAGGAACGTCTTTTTGAAGATATGGGGATATTGTCTTATGAGTAAGAATCAATAAATGGGCTCTGTCCCTTATTTACCACGTGTTCGTCTGTTACCAATTTGAGAGATTTGCAGAAATAATAGAGCATAATGGGGATAAGGATGATACCAACAATTGAACAGATAAGAAAACTATGTACTGAAAGTTCTTTTGAACGTGGTATAGAATACTTCCGTGGAGATAGCGTCAGAGGTCTAGAGCAATTTGGGAATAGAATTACGTCTGTTGTCGAGGGCACAAGCGATTATGAGGTAACAATCCGGATGGATAAAGAAGACATTGAAGCCTCCTGCACTTGCCCCTACGACTGGGGAGGTTATTGTAAACATATCGTAGCCACACTTCTCGCCTTATCAGAGAATTATAAGAAGATTAAAAAGGATAAAAAGGAAAAGGAAAGGAGAATTGAAACAATTTTGAATAGTCTCTCTGTCGATGAACTAAAGGGATTCTTAACGGCAGAGTTTGAGAAGAACTCTTCTTTGAGAGATCACTTTACCATCTACTTCTCAGGTAAAGGGTCAAAGATAAGAAGCATTCATGACTATAAGAAAGAGATTAATCTGCTTTACCGTGAGACGGCCGGTCGTCATGGATTTATTGAGTATGGGATTGAAGTTGATTTCTCTTATATTCGCGATTTAGCTGATCGATATATCAAAGCAGGAAACCTTCTTGAGGCAGCTACTGTCTATCAGGCATTATCCGAGGTTATTGCCGATAATATGGAAGGAGTGGATGATTCTGATGGATATTACGGAGGGGAGTTTGCCCAGGCTATGGAGGATTTTATCAACTGTATAAATAGAGCAAAACTGAGCTATGAAGAGAAGAAGGACTATATTGACTATCTTTTTAATAAATATATAGAAAATGACCCGGATTATTTCCAGGAATACTATGATTATGCCTTAAGAAAAATATGTCAATCAAAAGATGGTTTGGAGTATTGGAAGAGACTGCTCAAGCCTCATCTTCCTGGGGATTTACCAAATCATAATCAATGGCATGAACATTATCAGGCTAAGGAACTTTTAGGGATGCAGCTTCATATTTTAGATTTGCTTGATGATGGAAATGGATTCTACGGGCTGATACAGAAATACTATTGCAAAGACTATGAATTTTGTCTTTTATATGCCAGTCGTTTAAAGAAAGATGGTAAGAGCAAAGAGGCAATTGAGATTGCTGAAGAAGGCCTTACTCTCTTTCCCGAGCATTTAACTAAAGAAATACGCAGATTTTTGAATAGATTTTATGAGAAGGATTCTCCAGAGAGGTATAAACAAAACCTAACAACTCTTTTTATTCAAGATAGAGACTGGCATGATTACGAGAGACTAAAGGAACTTTGTTCTAAAGAAAAGTGGAAGAAGATATTTTCTGTAATTATAAAGGGACTCTCAAAAGGTAGATTCGGCAGTAAGGATACGATCATTAACATCTACCTGAGAGAGAGGATGTTTGAAGAGGCGCTTAAGCATATTCTTGTTCAAAAAAGTCTTTTCATTTTGAGGAGGTACCACAAAGACCTCTCGGAGAGATTTCCTAAAAGATACTTTCAGGCTTACAAGGAGCTTCTCATTCCTTTCGCTGACAGCAGGATGGGTAGAGCTCACTATCGGGAGATTGTTAAGTACTTGAAACAGATGAAAAGAATGAAGGGATTCAAAGAGGAATTTAGAAAATTAGTGGAGCTACTCAAGATTAAGTATGCAAACAGATCTGCCTTTCTGGATGAGATAAAAGAGATATAACCTTGAAATTCTTTAAAAATCTGCCATTGATAGTTGAAGGGATATACATTTCAGAGGAGGTTATAGAATTATGAAAGAGCCGAAGGAATTAAAGGAGATTCATGGAATAATGGAGAAGATTTATGAGGAAGAAAAAAAGTTAAATGCCAAGCAGAGAGTAAAAAAACTTAGAGAAGAGTCTGAGAAATTCATGCTGGAGCGAAAGCTGAATTTAAGACGGGTTAAGCCCAAAGAACTAAAACATATTATGGCATAATTGTTCTCAATAACAGATCCTTTATCTTCCCTTTAGCTTTCCTGTTCCAGCTTATACCAGGTCAAAAAGACGGGAATAACAATTAAAATATCGATAGCGTCAACAAAGTGGCCGGCTAGCATGACCGCCAGGCCAATTACTCCTCCGATGATACCCACAATTAAGGAAGTCTTCTTGGTGGTGGTGATATCACCTTCTTCTAGCTTTTTTACCCCTCAGAAGTAGAGAGCAGCAGTGAGATTGGAGATTGTCACGCCCCTTCAGAGCTCGTAATAACTTGTTTCACTGAGCATTTACGAAATAAGGTTGAATAGATACAAATTTCGGAGAATAAAAGGAGGACTAGATAATAGGTGGGGGAAAAAATGAAGAAGACTATTTTGTCGATAGCCGTTTTCCTATTTATCTTTTTTTCAGTTGTTGGGGCGGGTGATACGACAATGGATGAAAAGGAAGTGTTCTCTCTGGAAGGGTTGGGAGATATCTACCTCTCCCAGGAGGCGAAAGAGCTTCTAAAATACAAAGGGAAAGAAAAGCCTTTCACCATGGAATTTATCCCCAATATAGGGCCAACCAGGGCCTTTCCTCGCGCCCTGGACATACTGGCTGTCCTGGGGAAAGAGCTCTTGATATTCTTGAGAAGGAGGGAGATACAGAGTATGAATATTACTATGAACAATTAGACAAATTAAGGGAAGAATTTGCATTAAAGACTGAGGAAGAATGGAAACAGAATCTTTACTGGCGCTGGCTCTATGCCTTACTTCCACTTCTTGAAGAAAACAAGGACGAAAATCCACCGGAATTCATACAGAATGTCGCCTGGATAGATAAGGAGCTTCAGACTACTCTTGGCTCCTGGACCGAATTAAGACACGATACCATACTATATGCAAAACAGAGTCAAACTATGCTGGCAACAGTAATGCCTCAGAAACCAGAATTCACCTATGGTTATGTTGAGCCATATCCTGAAGTTTATCAAAGGATAGAAGAGATGATGAAAGACCTCAGGTGTAATCTTGAGATACTTGGTATTACTCCTGAAGGAGTATCAGAAAAGATAAGGTCCTTTGAGAATCTTTTAGCTAAACTCAAGACAATATCAGAAAAAGAGCTCATTCAAAAATCATTAACAGAGGAAGAATATAGACTTATCTGGAATATCGGAGATAATCTTGCATCAATGAAGAATTTCCCATCCGAAATTATGAAAAAGATAACCTCCGATACCGATGAAAAGATAGACCTCGTAGCCGATGTCCATACTGACCCTAACACTAAACAGGTTCTTGAGGAAGGTGTTGGTTCGCCCTTTGATATCTGGGTAATAGTTGAGGATAGTAAAGGTAAGAGATTATGCCGTGGTGCTGTTTTTTCCTACTATGAGTTCAAACATCCTATGAAATATCGCCTGACAGATGAAGAGTGGCAAGAAATGGAAGAGAAAAAAGAACGACCTCTTCAGCCTGACTGGCTGGGAAGTTTTATAGTGAACTAAAGGGAAGTAAGGAGTCGGAAGAAAAGTTTACTCAGTCATATTGCCTGGATCTTGGAATTATTTACAGGAGGAATGACCATGAAGACAAAAATGACTATGATTTACTGGAAGGGAGAAAAATTTTGGCTTGGGAAACTTCTCGAACATCCAGAAATTATGACGCAGGGAGAGACTCTCGAAAAATTAGAAGAAAATATTAAAGATGCATACCTGTTGATGGCTATGGATGAAGTTCCAGAAGAACATCGAATGAGAGAAATCGCTATATGAAGCGGAAAGAATTTGTTCGTCAACTCATAAAAGATGGTTGTATTTTCTTAAGGCCAGGAGCTAATCACGACCTCTACATGAATCCTTCTACGAGCAAGAAACAACCTGTTCCAAGGTATACGGAGATTGATAACAACTTGGTAAAACATATTAGAAAATATTTAGGACTGAAGTAGCCTAATAAAGCGCTCCACCTGACCGCTATTCCGTTGCACTCCATAGCAGCAGATGAGCTTTGTCGTTAGCCGCTAAAATTTGAGCTTGACATATGGTCTTAATTTGGTACGATAAAAAGACCGGAGGTGATAAAAATGAATATTTCAACAGATATTAAACCAGTTACTTATCTTAAATCAAAGGCAGCCGATTTGCTTAAGCAAATCAATAAAACTCATCGTCCTGTGATCATTACCCAAAACGGAGAGCCCAGAGCCGTCCTACAAGATCCCAAAAGTTATGAAAATATGCGGAATGCAATCGGCATATTAAAGCTAGTCTCACAAGGCGAGGAGGAAATAAAAAACGGAAAATCGAAATCTCAGGAGGAGGTATTTAAAAATATTGAAAATGTTCTGAAAGAAAAATTGAAATGAACAAAACCTCTGAGGTTATATGGTCCAATGTTGCTGAGAATGATTTAAAAAATATCATTGAATATATCGCTGCCGATAGTCCATCCAACGCCCTCAGAATATTTAAAAACATTAAACAAACAGCATCAAATCTTTATATCTTTCCTGAAAGAGGCCGCGTCGTCCCAGAACTACGAGATCAAGGAATCTTACAATATCGTGAATTAATCATCTTTCCATGGCGGGTCATTTATAGAATATCTGAAAAGATTGTATACGTTTTATCAGTATTGGATTCACGTCAAAATATTGAGGATATACTTCTAAAAAGGCTTATCAATTCAAAAATATAGATTGCTAACCGCCGCATGAAGGCAGACGGTCAAAGCTGGCGCCTTTCCTATGGAATTTATTATAGCTTTGAGGAAGAAAAGAGATTAAATGCCAAACAGAGAGTAAGAAAACTTAGAGAAGAGTCTGAGAAATTTATGCTGGAGCGAAAGCTGGATTTAAGACAGGTTAAGCCCAAAGAACTAAAACATATCATAGCATAATCATTCCCAATAACAGACCTTTATCTTCCCCTTAGCTTTCCTGCTCTAATTTATACCAGGCCAAGAAGGCAGGAATAACAACTAAAATAACGATAGCGCCGGTAAACTGGCTGTATAGCAACATCGCTAAACCAATCACTCCCCCGATGATACCTACAATCAAAGAAGTTCTCTTGGCTGTTGCGTTATCGCCTTCTTCTAACTTTTTCACCCCCCAGAAGTAGAGAGCAGCGCATAGGGCAGCACAAAGTATAAAACCTACACTATCCCTCATCATAATGGCTAACAAGGCTACTGCTCCCAAGCCAGCCGTGGAAATAATCATATAGGTTTTTACATCCAGTGCACCTAGTCCGGTTTTCTCAGTTGTGGTTACTTTTTTCTGGGAAGAGGTAGGGGGAGAACCTTTCTTTGTGTCTTTCAAATTAGATCCACATGAGGAACAAAAAGCTGAATCTGAAGTGACTTCCTTGCCGCACTTTGGACAGAAAGCCATTTTTTTACCTCCTTTATAATTTAATATTATAGGAATTTCCTTTTTCCCCTCACCTCAATCCTCTCCCCACGGGGGAGAGGGAAGGGAGGGGGGGTAAGTTCATCATATAGGAATTTCCTTTTTGGCGATGAATCTGCGAAAATCTACGTCCTAATTAGCTTATTTAGGGTTACCTAATCAACGGCTTAATTTCGCCCCGCAGTTCTGGCAAAATTTATCTGCTGTTCCTATAGATTGACCACATGAGGGACAGGTGCTTGTTTGCTTGTCTTTTTTTTTGCCAGTTTTTTTTTCAACTGTTTCCGGTTCAATCCCTAGATGTTCTTCGAGTTTGGTAAACAGGCGTTTGATGTCCCGCGAAGATTGTCCCCAGTCAGTAACAACTGTTTTCATTTTTGGTTTTTCCTCTATAGTTACCGCAATTTCCTTGCTATCAGGAACAGCTTTTACTTCTATTGATACCTCGCCACCAGTAGAGAATAGGGAAAACCCAGTAGCTGCTGTAATCTTTCCTGCTTTCTCGTCCTTGTCAATTATACGAACCTTGAGGTCTTCCAAGGCCTTGCTAACAGCAGAGAAAACTTCTGATGAACCTTTCTCTCATAATTTCTCGTCTCTGTGGCACCTTTCATTGCCATTTTCTTCACCTCCTAATTATTTGCTTTGTAGTTTAGCCGCCTGCACGCAGTTTTTCAGGAGCATAGCCGTAGTTACGGCGCCGACCCCTCCCGGAACAGGAGTTATGTAGGAAGCTCTTTCTTTAGCTACTTCGAATTCCACATCTCCCACAATTTTTCCTTCCACTCTATTAATCCCCACGTCAATGACAATAGCTCCTTCTTTAACCCACTCTCCCTTAACCAGGTTTGCCTTTCCCACCGCTACAATGAGTATTTCTGCCTGGGATACATACTGAGGCAAGGTGCCTCGCTCTCCGGTAGCAATGTGACAGACAGAGGTAGTAACAAATTTGTCCAGCAACAAAAGAGCTGTAGGTTTACCGACGATATCGCTGTGTCCTACCACAACTGCTTCTTTACCGTAGAGCTTCACCCCGACAGAATTGATTAGTTCCATCACCGCCATAGCAGTACAGGGTGCCAGAAGGGGTTTTCCATAGACAACCATGCCCATATTGGCCGGAGATACTCCTTCAGCATCCTTCTCAGAGTCAATCGTTCCCTGCAAGATACGGCCATCCAATTGGGAAGGGAGAGGCATCTGCAGAATTATTCCGCTTACTCCCGTATCTTCATTTAAGCGGGCAATAAAGTCTCTAAGTTCTTTTTGGGAAATGTCCTTTTTGAATTTATGTAGTTTATACTCAAGTCCTATTTTTTCACAAGACCTTTGTTGAGCCCGCACATAGACTTCAGTACCAGGGTCATCACCTACCTGAATAGCAGATAAGGAAGGAGTGATTCCCTGCTTTTTTAGTTCCTCAATTTCTTTTATTAGTTTCTCTTTGATTTCTCCAGCAATTTTTCTTCCATCCATAATTTGTGCTGCCATTTAAATAAACCTCCTTTATTTTCGTATGTCGTATTGCGTATATCGTATGTCGTGCCCCCTCACCTTGATCCTCTCCCCTAGGGGGAGAGGAAAGTGTTGTTTTATCGATGAACTATGAGCTATCTTGAATTTTGTTTTCAGATTGCGTTTTTCGCTCCACGTTTTGCGTTTCCTTTTTTTCGAGCAACAAGCAACTAGCGACGAGCAACTAAAACAGTCCCACTGTTTTTCCCTCTTTGTCAATATCCACATCAACAGCAACTGGTCTTGAAGGCAGGCCAGGCATAGTATTCATTGCGCCTAATAGTGGATACAAGAAACCAGCTCCCACTGAGGCTCTCACATCGCGCACCGGAACGCGGAAGTTCTTGGGTGCACCTTTTAAACTCGGGTCATGCGAGAGAGAAAGATGAGTTTTGGCCATATTAATAGGCATTCTATCATAGCCAAGTTTAGTGTAAAGCTTGATCCTTTGCTCGGCTAAAGAAGAGTAATCAACTCCATCTGCTCCATATATTTTAGTGGCAATAGTTTCAATCTTCTCTTTAATTGAAATATCGTCAGGATAGAGGAAATGGAAATTGTTAGGTTTATCACAGGCAGCCACAACTGCTTCGGCCAGTTCAATACATCCGTCTCCTCCTTTAGTCCAGGCTTCACTGGGAACAGCATCTTCTACTCCCGCCTCCAGAGCCTTTTTGCGTACTAGCTCTATTTCGGCATCAGTGTCAGAGGTGAATTTATTGATAGCTACTACCACCGGGACTCCATGGAGCAGCACATTCTCAATCTGTTTCATCATATTTTCACAGCCCTTTTCCAGAGCAGGCATATTTTCTTTCTCCATTAATTTCTTGTCCAGCGGTACGCCCGGACGAGCAGTAAAGGCGCCTCCGTGCATCTTGAGAGCCCTCACTGTGGCTACCACTACTGCGCAGTCGAGTTTTAATCCACTTTGGCGACACTTGACATTTATCAGCTTCTCGCAGCCACAATCTGCTCCAAAGCCGCTCTCAGTGACTACATAATCAGCTAGCTTTAGAGCTACCATGTCAGCCAGAGCGGAGTTATTGCCATGAGCAACGTTGGCAAAGGGACCGGCATGCATTACGCAAGGAGTACCCTCCAGGGTTTGAACTAGATTGGGCTTTATGGCATCCTTAAGGAGGACAGTCATCGCTCCGGCAAATTTAAGGTCTTCGGCCGTCACCGGTTTACCGTCATAAGTATAACCAACAACCATTCGACCCAATCTTTCTCTGAGGTCGAAGAGACCGGTAGTCAAAGCAAGGATGGCCATAGTCTCTGTGGCCACGGTGATATCATAGCCAGTTTCCCGGGGAAAACCATTGGTTTTACCGCCTAATCCGACAATGATATGTCTTAAGGCGCGGTCACTTATATCTACACAGCGCCGCAGGGTGATATTTAAGGGGTCAATATTAAGTTTATTTTTGAGAAGAATACTGGTATCCACAGCCGCAGCCAGGAGATTATGGGCGCATTCGCAGGCGTGAATGTCTCCGGTAAAGTGAAGATTGATATCCTCCATGGGGACTACCTGAGAATACCCTCCCCCACAAGCACCGCCTTTTATCCCAAAAGTGGGACCCTTAGATGGTTCACGTAGAGTATTGCAGATTTTCTTTCCTATTTTAGCCAGGCCCTGCCCTAAACCAATATTGGTAACAGTCTTGCCTTCTCCCAGGGGAGTGGGGGTAATAGCAGTTACTGTAATGAATTTTCCATTAGGTGCATCTTTTAGTCTTTTTAGTATGTCGAGAGAAATTTTGGCTTTGTATCTGCCGTAAAGTTCAATTTCCTCTTCTTTTATACCGATTTTTTGACCAATTTCCATGATTGGTTTCATTTTTACTGCCTGAGCAATTTCTAGATCTGATAGCATTTCTATTTCTCCTTTTTATTGTTTTCTTAAGCCTTTAATGAGGTCCATAGCTTCGGCTCGGGTAGCCGGATTATTTCTGAAGATTCCCCTTACCACCGAGGTAACCGTAGTTGCCCCTGGTTTCTTTATTCCTCTCATAGACATACAAAGGTGTTCAGCTTCTATTATTACCATAACTCCTTTTGGTTTGAGAGTATCGTTTACCACATCTGCTATCTGAGTAGTTAGCCTTTCCTGCAGCTGAAGTCTTTTGCTGAGAAAGTCTATTACCCGGGCCAGTTTGCTTAGCCCAGTTATTCTTCCCTCCTCGGGGATATAGGCAATATGTGCCTTTCCCAGGAAAGGGAGCAGGTGGTGTTCGCAGAATGAGTAAAGAGGTATATCTCTGAGGAGAATTATCTCATCATGTTTTTCTCCCCTGAGAATTGTTAATACTTTTCGGGGGTCCTCGCCTATTCCTGCCAGGATATCTTCACACATTCGGGCTACTCGGGCCGGGGTTTCTTTTATACCGAGTCGTTCAAGGTTCTCCCCTATGCCTTCCAGGAATAATTTGACTCCTCTTTCTATTTTATCTTTGTCCATCGCTACCTCAGATTGTGAATTTTTTCTCAAGCTCAGATTATTATAACAATCATCCTTATCCTGTCAAATTCGATCCTATCAGGGTTTTCTTTTTCAAGTTTAACCATAAAGATTCCAGAACTAGTTTTTGATTAACATTACTTTTAAGGTAATATCTGGCTTTTTCGATTGCTTGCATAATTCTTTTTATCTCTTTGGCAGAGTATTTATCTTTTTCCCTGGCCAGTTCTTCCATCTTGTCATAATTAATAAGCCATTTTTCCCCTCCCTGCCCCAGGATTAAAATGTCCCGAAACCAGAATAAAATCATATCAAAAAACCTTTGCAGTTCTTTATCTTTATAATTTGCGCACTGGGCAGCCAGTCTAAATGTCTCTTCTAAGTTCATATTTTTCGGCAAGGCATTGAGGAGTTCTTCTCTTATTTTGAGGGTATTCTCTTTTTTAGTTAAATGGAGGGCTTCTTTTACCCTTCCTCGGGCTAGCTTTGCCAATATATGAATTTTGTCAGAACCTTGAGGCAGTTGTTGGGCTATGATTTTTTCAATTTCTTGCAAAGGAAGAGGAAAGAAGCGAATGACTTCACAGCGAGAGAGAATGGTGGGGAGTAGTTCTTCTTTGGTCTGGCTGATTAATATTAGTACCGTCTGGGGCGGTGGCTCTTCTAGTATTTTGAGAATAGAATTAGCCGCTGCTAGACCAAATTTATCTGCCTCGTCTATAATCCAGACTTTCTTTTTCCCTTCATATAGTTTGTAGGAGCTCTCCTTTTTTAGGTTACGGATTTGTTCAATCTTAATAGAATCATTTTCCGGGGCTATTATTCGAACATCGGGGTGATTCTGGTGGTCAATTTTGCGACAGGAAGAGCATTCATCGCAGCTATCCATCTCTTCTTTTTTACAATTTAAGGCTTTAGCAAAAGTTAAAGCGGTAAGGGTTTTTCCCACTCCAGACGGGCCGGTAAATAAATAAGCGCCAGAAATGGATGAAGTGGCTATCTCTTTTTGTAGTATTTTTATTGCCTGTGCTTGACCTTTGATGTCTTTGAACAAAACAGACCTCAGAACAAATTTTAGCGTTTAGCGTACAGCGGGTAGCGTATAGGAGATTCCTCGCTTCGCTCGGAACAGGCTCTGCAATCCCGAAAGCACAGATTGCTTCACTCCGTTCGCAATGACAAACGAGGGGGTGCTGCTCGTAATGACGTGGTTCACTGAATGTTTACGTTTATTGAGTATCTACAGGTATTTAGATAATATTTTCCTTATTGCCAAGTGAGTATCTTCTATACTGTCTTGACTATTGATTATTTTTACTCTATTCGGATATAGACGAGCAATTTCTAGATACCCCTGACGCACTCTTTGATGAAAAGCAATTTCTTCATTTTCTATTCTATCTTTTTCTTTGCTTCGTTTATTAGCAAGCTCAGGTTCAATGTCCAGAAGGAAGGTTAGCTCAGGGGAAATACCTTGAGTAGCCTTCTTATTTAATTCATCTATCCAGTGAATGCTCAATCCTCTTCCGTATCCCTGGTAGGCAAGGCTAGCGTCAGCAAAACGGTCTGAAATTACAATTTTGTCTCTTTCTAAAGCTGGTTTGATTACTTTATTTACGTGCTCGATTCGGTCAGCAAGATAGAGAAAAAGCTCTGCTGTACCACTTATCTGTTTCACAGAGGATTCAAGCAGCATTCTTTCGATTTCTTTGCCCAATCTGGTGCCACCAGGTTCACAGGTCTGCACTACCTGGTAGCTTCTTTCCTTAAGATAATAGACCAAAAGTGATATTTGGGTGCTTTTGCCACTCTTATCTATTCCTTCAAAGCTAATAAACAATTGTCTTCTTCCTGGAATTGGATGGACAGTTTTCCCAGAATATATCACCTCAATGCAGATGTCAAGGAGTACTTATCCTTGCCACCCCCCAGTTTTTGAAACCTCGTAACAGGAGATTGCTGAAAAAGTACAATTTCGTCATTGCGAACGGAGTGAAGCAATCTCTTGTTGACATTGTGAAGTCTGTTCTGAACCCGTCTTGGGATTGCTTCGTCGCTTTGCTTCTCACAATGACATTAGGGTAATTTTGTTCGAAAAAGAGACTTTTTCAGCAATCTCAACAGGGGGGGTTGACAGAAAGAAAATATGTTATATAATTTATTGTGCAATGCACAATAGTAAGATACATCTAAGCGAGAAAAAAAGGGAGTTGAGAGATGGTGGAAGATAATAGTGCGTTAACTTTGAGAGTAGCTGAGGCAAGGTCAAGGGATGTGGGCAGGGCAATAGTCAGAATAGATCCTAAGGATATGGTCAAAATAGGAGCAGAAGTGGGAGATATAGTTAAGATTAAAGGTAAAAGAGAGACGGCAGCTAAGATTATGCCCACCTATACCGAAGATCGAAAAAAAGGGCTTATCCAAATGGACGGTTTGATGAGAGAGAATGCTCAAATTGGTCTGGATGAAAGAGTTTCTCTTCAGAAGAGTTCTCACAAACCAGCCGAGAGGATTACTCTTTCTCCCTTGACTCTGATGAGAGGTATGCCGCTGGAGAGGGATAGAAGATATATCGGAAGATTGCTGGAAGGTTTTCCTTTAACAGAAGAGGATAGGATAAGAGCTAACCTTTTCGGAACTCGCAGCCAGGATTTCACAGTGGTATCCACTTCTCCTAAAGGAGTAGTTTTGATTCACCCCCAGACTGTTATTAGATTAAAGGGAGAAAAGGAGGGAATCGAAAGAAGAGCTAAGATATCCTATGAGGATATTGGGGGATTGGAAAAAGAAATCCAAAAGGTCAGGGAGATGATTGAACTTCCTTTAAAGTATCCTCAGGTCTTTGAGAAATTAGGCATTGAAGCTCCTAAAGGAGTACTGTTGCATGGTCCCCCAGGATGTGGGAAGACCTTAATTGCTCGAGCGGTAGCCAATGAGACCAATGCCTACTTTGTCCATATAACAGGTCCGGAAGTGATGGGCAAATTCTACGGAGAGAGCGAAGCTCGTCTTCGCGGTGTATTTGAAGATGCCCAAAAAAATGCACCAGCCATTCTATTTATTGATGAGATTGATGCTATTGCCCCCAAACGGGAAGAAATGGGAGGGGAAAAACAGGTAGAACGAAGAGTGGTTGCTCAACTTCTTGCTCTAATGGATGGGCTGGAGTCTCGCGGGCAAATAATTGTCATCGCCGCTACCAATATCCCTAATGTAATTGATCCTGCCTTAAGAAGACCAGGAAGGTTTGATCGGGAAATTGAGATAGGTATTCCCGATAAAAATAGCAGATTAGATATACTCCAAATTCACACCCGGGGAATGCCTTTAGCAGAAGATGTGGATTTGGAAAGACTTTCCCAAATTACTCATGGATTTGTGGGAGCAGATTTAGAGGCTTTATGCAGGGAAGCGGCTATGACTGCTCTTAGAGGCATATTCCCCAGTATTGACTTTGAACTGGAAGAAATTCCCTATGAGAATCTTCTTAAACTTGAAGTAACCATGGATGATTTTATGGAAGCTTTGAAAGAGGTGGAGCCTTCGGCTATTAGGGAAGTATTTACCGAGATTCCCGATGTAAAATGGAGCGAGGTAGGGGGACTGGAGAACATAAAGAGTGTACTGGGAGAAACAATTGAATGGCCTTTAAAATATTCCAAATTGTTTGACTGTGCCAAAACCAAACCACCTAAAGGGATACTTTTGTATGGTCCTCCTGGAACCGGAAAAACCTTGCTTGCTAAGGCAGTGGCCAGCGAATCTGAGGTAAATTTTATCTCCATTAAGGGTCCTGAACTGATGAGTAAGTTTGTGGGTGAATCAGAACGAGGGGTGCGAGAGGTTTTTAAGAAAGCTAAACAAGCCTCTCCCTGTATTATCTTCTTTGACGAATTAGATAGCATGACTCCGGCTCGTGGCGCTGGTTTCGACTCTCACGTGACTGATCGGACAATCAGCCAATTTCTTACCGAGATGGATGGTATAGAGGAGCTTAAGGGGGTGGTAGTTCTAGCGGCTACCAATAGACTAGATATTATTGATTCTGCCCTACTCCGTGCCGGTAGATTTGACTTCCTTCTGGAGTTGCCTGTGCCTGATGAGTCAGCCAGAGAAGAGATTTTCAAAGTTCATATTAAAGGTAAACCCTTAGCTTCCGATGTAGATCCTAGGCTCCTGGCCCAAAACAACGATGGCCTGGTGGGTGCTGATATAGAATCTATCTGCAGGAAAGCGTCTATGTTGGCCATAAGGGAATTTCTGGACAATCAAAAAGACAAAAAGAATGAGGATTATACTAAATTTAAAATTGCGGCTAAACACTTCCGTCAGGCAGTTAAGATGATAAAGGAAAATAAAAAGGTGAATAAGAACCCCTCACCTTAATCCTCTCCCCCACGGGGAGAGGGAAGGGGAGAGGGGAAAATAACCATTTAACTAATGAGACACGACTAATGAAAAAGCTACTTTATGTACCCATTATTCATATGAAGGCAGATCTAGGAAGCGTGGCTGATACTATTGACAAAAAAAGCAGCCAAATGTGCGGAGAAAAACGCTGGAATAGACATAAAAAGGCGGTCTCGGAATTCTGGGATTCCATCGCCAATTATTTTGCTGGTCTAAGCACCTCAGGTCTTAAGGTTTATCAGGACGGGTTGATGATAGATGGCGAGGTAGGAAAGAAGATTATCGAGGAAGGAGCAGACAAAGGAAGCAAGAATTACAAAATCATTCTTGAATTAATGAAAAAGGGTGCAAAGATAATGAAAACAGAAGATTTGACTCTCCTTAAAGAAGAATATAATAGTCTCATCAAGCTTTCTCAAACCAAATCTCCTATAGAAAAAATGCTGGCCTACATAGGATATAAACTGCGTAAAAACCCTTTGATGGAAAAAAGGGACAAATTCATCGCTGGGAGAATAAACGATACCTTGCAAGATGGGGAAGTAGGGGTTCTTCTTATAGGGGTTTATCATAATGTGCTTCCCCAAATTTCCAAGGATATCACAGTCTGTCAGTTGAAAGAGAGAAGTAAAGTAAAAGCCTATTTTGATGGACTTGTTTGGGGAAAAGATGAGGAAAGATTTGATCAACTGGCTGAATATCTTGCTTCTCCGGTTAAAATAGTTCATAGTTCATAGTTCATTGTTCGTAGAAAGAAAAACCTTTGAATTAGAGAGGATTTACAGGTTTAGATTTAGAAAGCAAACAAACTTATCAAAAATGTTTAGAGCTCTCTAAAGTGCTCAACACATCAATGAACTATGAACAACGAACTATGAACTATGGAGGTGGGAGTATGCCTCGCTTGATTAAAAAGTATAACAACAGAAGGATGTACGATACCAAAACCAGTCAGCCAATTACACTTTCTGAACTTGCTGGTCTAATAAAAAGGGGAGAGCAAATTCAAGTGGTGGGTCACCAGACAGGTAAGGATCTTACCTCCATAACTCTAGTTCAAATTCTTCTAGGAGAGGAGAAGGATGAAAAAGAGCTTTTTCCTGCTCTTTTGCGAGAGTTAATAAAGAGAAGAGGAGATTCTGTCCTGGAGATGTACCCAACAAGTCTTTCTGCTGTCTTGAACGGTGCTCCCTTCCCGGTAGAGAAAACAAGGGAGATAGTTAGAGAATTGGCAAATGAAAAAAGGGTAAGCAAAACTGATGGGAAAGGACTTCTGGAAATTCTTGTGGCAAGGATAGAAGAGAATAAGAAGGTTCTGGAAAAGGAGGTCGAGGATAAATTAAAAAGGAAGGTAAAGGAGCTGGAGAGTCTTTATCGGAGGGAAATTCTAGACCTTAGGAAAAGTATGGAAAACCTTAGAGAGCTGCTCGGCCAGCGTCGAAGGCCCAGCTCATAGTTCATTGACTAAGATTTCTTGACTTCCTTCTAACTCTGAACTGTCTTTTCTGACTACGAACAATGAACTACGAACAATGAACTAGTGTAGTAGATTTATAGATATAGCGAGAGGTTCTATCTTTGAGTGTGTTACAATATTAAGGATAGCATTAAAACAGGAGTATCTGAATCAAAAAAGATATATAGATTTAGAAGAGAAACTAACTGACTTATCAAAAATGCTTAGTGGCTTGAAGCGTTCAATAAGTCAATGAACTATGAACAATGAACTACGAACAATAAAAGGAGGCTTAAATGTCTGATAAAGAAAAAAAAGAGGAAAAAAAAGGAGTTGACCTTGATTTTGGCTTAGGGAAGATAGGCTTAGGAGGGATATTTGAAGGGGTCGGCAATTTGATTGATTTGGCATCCAAGTTATCTGAAGAAACGGAAGAAATTAAAAAGACGGGCGAAATAAAAGGGTTAGGTGGGAAAGCAAGAGGCGTATATGGTTTTAGCGTTAGAACCTTAGCTGGGAAAAAACCTGTCGTGGAAACCTTTGGTAATATTAAACGGACCAAAGAGGGACCGGTAATTGAAGAAGTTAGAGAACCGATTGTAGATGTTCTTGAAGAGAAGGATTTTGTTCGGGTAATAGCAGAGCTTGCCGGGGTGTCCAAGGAAGATGTAAAAATCAAAATAAATGAAGATATTCTCAATCTTTCTGCAGAGAGGGAGCAGAGAAAATATGCCAAAGAGATCTTACTTCCTTTTTCAGTAAAACCAGACCCGGTAGAGCTTTCTTTCAAAAACGGAATACTGGAGCTTAAATTAGGGAAAAAAGAGGGCTAGAAGAAAGAGCGAACTTGACCTGAGAGAGCTTCTTTGTTAGGATATGCATAAATCAGGAGGTTCTAAGCTAAGGAAGGATAGGAATATTGAGTGCCCTAGAGGGTAGGCAGATTCTGGCTCAGAGAGCAAAGCAGGTAGCAAGGCTAATGGGTAGAATGAAATTGGCTCAATTTATGAGCCTGCCCGAAGAGGAGTTTCAAAAGCTTGTTCAAGAAGTTGAAAGTGATCCTCTGTTTAAGAAGTTAATGACCTCAGAAGCGAAAGTTATTAAGCACAAGAGGCCTCCCTGGACCAGAGAGGCCTCCTCTAAAATGCTCCCCCTTGATCCCGCTATCACTCCCAGTCAAGATACTCTTGAGGTAGAATCTTTCCTGGCTCATCGAAAAGACCTTGTCTCAACCATAAAAAAGTTAGGGGTAGATAGATTCAAAAAGTACTTTTTGAACGGGGTAGCCGGGATGACTTCTAAGCAGATAGCTCGAGAGTGCGGTATACCTGTGGAAACAACAAAGAAGATAAATGATTTCGTAGATAGATTCTATCTTGAAAGTAAACTCACCGAGTCAACAAAGGATAATAGAACCAGCAGGATATATTATTCTACCATTGCCTCTATTGAGAAGAACAATGGCCAATTGACTATTGGCTATTATTCTTCTGAGATGGCTAAAGGACTTTACCTCATTGATTTTGATAGAGTTGAAAAGATAAAAAAGGCGGGGATTTTCGCTGAAGATGAAGTTCGAAAAATTGACTCTTTGCTTAATAAACTAAGGTTGATCAATAATAGAAAGACTGCTATCTACGAGGTAATTCAGAACTTGGTAGAGGTCCAGCGTGATTTTCTCCTGTCGGGAGACTTTAGAGATTTGAAGCCCTTTACCCAGGTCTCATTAAGTAGAAGAATGGGGGTAAATCCGTCTTCGATTAGCAGAGCTATCAATGGGAAGGCCATCCGTACTCCTCAAGGAAGACGAATCCTCTTTAAGACTCTCTTTCCTAGCCAACGAGAAATAAGAAAGAGTCTAATCAGAGAAGTTATTGAACAAGAGAAAAATACCTGGCAAAGTGGAGCACTCTGTAAGGCATACAGTGACCAGGAGATTAGAACTCAGCTAAGAGAAAAATTTGGCATTTCTATCTCCAGGCGCTCTATAAGCGATTGTAGAAAGAACTTAAAGATCCTCTCCAGTTTCCAAAGGATATCTCAATACCGGAAATTATTAGAGGAGACCCCTATTGAATCGGCCAATTAGGATCTTTCAAAGGGTGAAATAATGCCAACAGCTAAGATCCTGGTAGTAGATGATGAGCGTGGTATTCGGGATGTGTTATCTTGTAGTTTAAGGGATGAAGGATACCAAGTCTTAACAGTAGGTAGTGGGGAGAGGGCCTTGGTTAAGGTGAGGGAAGAAAACCCAGAGGTGCTGCTTCTGGATATTAAGATGCCTGGAATGGACGGGATAGAGACTCTGGGTCAGATAAGAGAGTTTGATAAAGAGAGTAGTATCATTATTCTTACTGGCCATGGGGGTATGGATTCTGTAGTTGAGGCCATGAAGCTGGGAGCCTATGATTACCTCACCAAGCCCTTTGACCTGGAAAAGCTAAAGAGCCTCATTAAAGGAGCCCTGGAGACAAAGGGACTAGCCAGGAAGGTAGCTTCCTCAAAGAAATTAGAGGAAAGGTACAGGTTTGAAAATATTGTGGGCAAAAACCCCAAGATGTTTGAGGTCTACAAAAGGATAGGAAGAGTAGTGGATAACAAATCTACCGTCCTTATCCGAGGAGAAACCGGAACCGGTAAAGAGCTGGTGGCCCGGGCTATCCATTTTAATGGCACCCTGAGGGAGGGACCATTCGTAGCGGTGGATTGTGCCAGTCTTCCCCGGGATCTTTGGGAAAGCGAGCTCTTTGGTCATGAAAAGGGAGCCTTTACCGGAGCCATTGCCAGAAAGCTGGGTAAATTTGAGCTAGCCTCCAAAGGCACCCTATTCTTAGATGAGATTGGCAACTTAAGCCTGGCTGGTCAGGCCAAGCTTTTAAGGGCCTTACAGGAAAAGAAAATAGAGAGAGTGGGCGGAACTAAACCGATAAAGATTGAGGTAAGGATCATAGTCGCCACCCACCGGGATTTAGAAAAAGCGGTAAAGGAAGGTTCCTTTAGAGAGGATCTTTATTACCGCTTGAATGTGGTTCTTATCAACCTTCCCCCTCTAAGGGAAAGAAAAGATGATATTCCCCTTCTGGTGGAGCACTTTCTTCGTCAATATAACTCAGAGTCTCAAGGAAGGCTCAAATATTTTCCTCTTAAGACCCTCCATTTTTTGATGAAATACAACTGGCCCGGTAACGTAAGAGAGCTGGAGAATGTAATTGAAAGAGCCCTGGTTATGGGAAAGGGTGATGCCATCCTCCCTCAAGATCTACCTTTAGAGGTTCAGGAATTCTCGGAGCAGTCTTGTCTTACCCTCCCTTCCGGTAAGTTCTTTCTTAAAGAGAGGGTCGCTTACCTGGAAAAAGAGCTTATCACGGCTGCTTTAGAGGAGAAACATTGGACTCAAACCAAGGCAGCCAGACTTTTAGGCATTTCCCGCCGCGTTATGAGGTACAAGATGGAAAAATATGGGATAGAGGTAGACTCTACAGACAGAGACCCTTTTTTCAAATAACCTCTGACGTCAGGATTCAGGATGGGGCGACAATTCTTTAGATGATTATCGATGTTTAGATGTAAGGTAAGTATTTACCTCTGTTACTACCTTAGTGCAATCAAAGGGCTTAGATAGTTAGTTAAAACCTCCATCAGCTCAGATTCATTTCCTAAAAGAGAAGGTAGTTTCCCCAGCTCTTCTTTCTTATATCTTTCTAATCCTCTTTCCAAAAGCTGGGCATTTCCTAAAATGATTGCCAAAAGGTTATTAAAATCATGAGCTACACCTCCTGCCATCTCTCACAATAATAATATCATTGATAAGATAGTGCTTGTTAAATGTCCTCGAAGTCAAGTCAATATTTCTCTTTTGCTTTCGTTACTTTGACAACTAACTCAAGGAGCTCTCTTTGCTGAAAAGGCTTGGCCAGGGAGAAATCAATACCCCATTTCTTCATCTCTTTCCTATCTACCTGTTTTCCCCAACCAGTAATCATTGCTACCAGCATTTGGGGATTAATATCCTTTATCCTTTTAGCCAGTTCCCAGCCCGACATCTCCGGCATTCCCAGATCTGTAAGAACCAGATCAAATTCTTTCTTCCGGAATAGCTCTATTCCCTTTTTTGCACTGAGGGAAGATGCCACAGAATGCCCCTCCAGACTTAGCATCTCTTTCAGAATATCACAAACTCCCTTTTCGTCGTCTATGACCAAAATATTGGCCTTTCTAGTTTCTGAGGAAGAAGTAGTTCTTCGCTTCTTCTCCTTTATTTCTGGAGAAATAGGTAGCTTTATAGTAAAGGTGGTGCCTTTTCCCTTCTCAGTATCTATCTCTATGTCTCCTCCATATCTGGTTATAATCCCATAAGATAGACTCATCCCCAGTCCACTTGAGCGAGGACGTTTAGTGGTAAAAAAGGGATCAAATACCTTTCGCTTTGTCCTCTCTGACATTCCCACTCCTGTATCACTTATGGACGTATATACCTTACTCTCATCTTCTTTCGTGCTAATGGTGATTTTTCCTCCTTCAGGCATAGCATCAACTGCATTAAGGATTATATTAGTCAGGACCTCTCTCAATTCAGAGGAACCACCAACCACAGGAGGGAGCTTATTCAACCTGGTGATAACCTCAATTGTGCCACCTCTCTTTTGTGCTTCATCTCTCCAGCTAGGTTTGGTTATCTCTATCGCATCCCTGATTATTTTTTCAATGTCCACCTGAACAAATGCCTTATCAGTTCTGACCCGGCTAAACTCCTGAATTCTTTTTACAATTTTCGCTCCGTCAAGAGTTGAAGTCTCAATGATTCTCAGTTTGTCCTTAATCTCCTCAGCATCCACTTTCCCTATGCGCATGGAAAGTAATTGAACATTTCCCAAAATGGCAGTAAGCAAATTATTGAAGTCATGAGCTACTCCTCCAGCCATTTCGCCTAAGGCTCTTAATCTTTCTGTTCGAACCAGTCGCTCCTGCTGTTGACGAAGTTCTTTCTCCAGTCTTTCTTTTTCCTTCAGCGATTGCCTGACTTTCTCATATAGTCTGGCATTCTCAAAGGCGACAGCCGCCTCGTCAGCCATAGCGTAAAGTAAAGCATGGTCTTCCTCCGAATAGGACTGTTCCGAGCGTTTCCTGCCCAGAGTAATTATGCCCACCAGGTTATCCTTGAGCTTTAAAGGAACAAATAGTTCTGCTTCGAGCTTCTCCAAATCTTTTATCTCCCTTCCCCAGAGACCCTTAAACTCAGGAAAAATGCTCAGTTCATCCTTGGCCAGAATTCTGTCATGCTTAGTCAGCCACACCACTAGCGGATTGTCTTTTCTTAACCTAAGGCGAGACACAGTGGATTCCTCAATATCGAGCAAACCCTTCAGGCGAAACTCATCCTTGCCAATGAGCAAAACACTCACTATATTTGTCTGCATAGTCCTGCTAATTATCTTCACAGTAGAATCCATTAGCTCATTGAGATCAAGAATGGTCAACATTTTTTGGGCAAATCTCCGCAAAGCCTGATAGTAATCGAATCTTTCCCGGAAAAACAGTCTATCGACCCATCGCTGCAGATAGTCTCTCAAGGGCTGAAAAATCAAAGCAATGCCAATGGCTATTAAGATAGCCACCAGGGATATCTCCACCGCTCCCCGCAAGACCCTCTCCAGAACAAAAACCATCATTAGATATACGCAAGCAATAACGGCGCTTAAAGTGAAATAAACAAATCCCTTTCGGACGACAATATTGATATCAAGGAGTTTGTATCTCAGAATAACATAGGCAATTAGAAAAGCGTTTACTGTGTTTAACAGAACATCCAGAGGATACCTTCCCAGTTTCGTAGAGTTAGTGATCATACCGGCACTTATAAGAATTATCCCTATCAGAAGATACCTGAGCCTATTTCGATAGAAGCTGTCTTTCGTCTTTCTGGAGCTTTGTATCAAATTAAATGCAGCAAGTCCTATAAAGAAGAACCAGTTCAAACCTGCAAAGTATTCAGCTATTCCTACTTCGTATTTGTAATAAAAGATACCCTCTGAGACATAGGCTTCTTTTACAAAATACCCCATTACATTGGCTATAAGAAGGGAAATATAGAGCAAAGCTCCCAGATATAGCCATCCTTTCTGTTTTTTTATTTCCAGAAAAATTCTTACAAAATAGTAGAATATTATAGGCATGGCAAGAGCTCCAACTACCATAAACCTATTCCAGAAAAGAGGTGTCCCCAGAGGAGAGCCAGCATGCATGAAAAACGAGCCTAGACTCCAGACAACCATAGAAAAAAGATAGAGCATGAAGGCGTGAACTGGTCTAGTAATAGGTCCTCGCCAGATAATAATAGACAAGAGAAGAGTATAAATAATAAAGGCACCAAATGGGATTAGGCTATATATGTTCCAGGTCATTTCTTAACCTCCGTTTATCTCGTATCTCATTGTGCGTGATGCGTACTTTCCCCTATGGGGGTAGCGGTTTGATTTATCACACATCGTAGCGGTTTGATTTATCACACATCGTAGCAGTTTGATTTATCAAACAATATAGTCGGATAAATCCGACCGCTACTTACTTCTTGCATCTTGCTTCTTTTCTTGCCATTCACGATTCACGAAATACAATTCACTATCTGGCTTACAGCTGGTTTTTACTCAACTCCAGCAGATCACTGATAGCCTTATCCGATGGATTCATATGGCACGGTTTGATATGACCTAAATCAGCTCCCTCCTCTTGCTGCTTGAGCATGTATCGCTGAAATGTGCCCGAAGAAAGGATTGTCAGCCGCAGAGGCTTTAATTGCAACATTTTCTCTATATCATCATAATCGGAATCAATCTTTTTGAGGCTCTGATGAATAGCATTGACAATCTCTTTTTCTTCTTGCTTTTCATCTTTTAATTCAAGATAAAGGTGCAAAATAGGATTTTCACCCTCAATTTCTTTCCGCAGTGTCCAATCATTGTACTTAATCCCTGAGTTCTCTATTGCCTGCCAAACTGCTCTCTCAGTAAGTCGAGCAAAACTTGCCAGGTCTATCACCTCGCTTGCCCTGGAATAAAATGCTATCTGGGGAATATCCACACCCAGTTTCTCATTTTTTAGAGAGATAATCTTAATTAAATCATCCGGCCTGTATCTTATAAAAGCTCCTCCATGGAAATTGGTTATCACTAATTCATAAATTTGCTGAGGCTTGACTTCATTGAGGAGTAGTGTGCGTGGCTTAAAATTTGGATCTTTAAGGCTCTTAATAGAATCTTCCTCAGGAATAAATTCGAGGAAGCTAGAATGGGGGAAAAAGATCATACCCTCATAATCCCAAAGTTGGATGGCTATACCACCAGTACCAGACTCAGTACTTGCGTAACCCTCCAGGGGTCGCACACCCCAGTAGTTTTCTATTAACTTCCCGTATATCTTTGCATCTGCACCCCCCGATACTATACCCTTTAGCCTCCAGATGTCCCTGGGGAGCATCTTCCTTCTTGCTACTTTGCTTTTGATTAGAGCCTTGGTTATTCTCATCATAGCTAAGGGATGTAAGGGAAAAGAAGTGGACATACCAGATTTACCATTCTCACCGCTAAAACGTCGTCCTATATTGGACAAGACGCTGGAAGCGCCAACAAAGATATCTATACCCTTTACCAAGGATATCTTAAAAGCTTCCTTCATTCTCTCTGCATAATCCATCTTTTCTGCTTGTTCAAGGGGAGGAATAAAGGTAACATTGAACTCTTCGGCCAGGGCACGGTAGCCTACTCCCGATGCGTATGGAGGCGGAGCCACACCATAGAGTATACTATCTCCTTCTTCGAAAAGAAAATCCCCTTTCTTTTTAGAAGTCGCAAGTATGAAGCCAGTTAAGAAACCCTCACCCATAGCTTGATACATCCTCTTTGTATAAGGCACCCATTTATGTTGTCCGGTTTTACCACTTGTATGGCACCAGACATATGGCTTTTCTGGAAGGATATCCTCTCTTTTTTCTAATAGGTAAGGAGCGTAATCATCATAGGTAGTTAAGGGTACATTTTTTCTAAACTCCTCCACACTTTTGGGTATTTTGTTCCCCATAATTTCTCTACCCAGCTTGCACTTACTGAGTAAATCTATTTGCTCCATTAATAGCCGCTCTTGAATCTTCATAAACTCCTCAATAGATAAATCAATAAACCCGCAATATTTCTGCCAAATTTCTCTGGTTTTCCCCTGTCTGAATAACTCAGTTGCATTAGTCATTCTAACTACCTCCTTTTCAGATTAGTTTTATTAATTCACCTACTTTGGCGCTGTATCCATCACCTCCCTTATATTCGTATCTCGTATTTCGTATATAGTATCTCGTAATCCCTTCCCCGAAAAAGCGAGATTTGCCTTTTCCCTCTCCCCTCAGCTCATAGCTTTTCCATTCACTACTTACGACCCTTTTTCCCTAAAGTTCGCCAAAAACTAGCCAGACTTTTTCTAGTGGGAATTAACATTGGTGTCTCTTTTTTATATTCCCCATATCCAGGAAACATATGAGGAAAATAGAATTTTTCTTGAATAAACACATATAGCACATCCATAAAAACCCAGATAGGAAGAGCTATTAAAAGTAATCTCGATCTGGAAATTAGAAGGAGAGCAATAAGAAAAAGAACATACCAGATGACTCCTGGATGGCGCACAAGAGCATAAGTTCCTGTTTTTATCAATTTATCGCCCACTCCTTTGACTGTATAAGTCTTCCTGAAGGGGATCTCCCAGAAAAGGGAAAAAAAGAGGAGAAAGCTTGATGTAAATAAGAGAAACCAACCCAGGAAGGATAGATATCCAGGCAGGGCAAATCTTTCTGCTCGAAAGCAAACCATAAAGAGAGAGTAAATGCCCAAAAACCCAGTCGTACTCCCCAAAACCAATTTTGCCAGAGGGATTTTTTTGAAAGAGACAAAGTCGAACCAATAGGCAACCAGAAAGCTGCACACTCCCAGGATTATATATATCATTTATCCATCGCTAATTTCGCAAATAAGAGTCAGTCTTCTAGTCGCTTTTCCCTTCATTATCTTGCCTGCTTATCTTTGGAGAATATGCACATTTGACTGCGCTAGCCAGTAATTCGGCTTCTTGTAGACTATGTCTGTGGCAGTGCGAAGATATGCTCAATAATGCTCAAAGATACTAATATTTCTTTCCATATTATATTAAATGATTGGGCAAACTGTCAAGCTTACGCATCTCGCAGCTAAGAAAAAAAAGGACAAAGTGTCCTCAATTTATAAATGGGAATGTAGATAAAATGGGAATTTTGGTTTGGAGGGGAGCAGTCAATGTCTTACTTTTACACAGAAGGCGACAATTTTTTAGTGGTGGTAAAAAAAGACCGGTCTTTAAAAATAGAAAAGCAGGCTGGTTATTGGTCCTTAAATTTAAGGTAAGTATTTACTTCTCTTACTACCTTAGTGCAATCAAAGGGCTTAGATAGAATAAAATCTACTCCCTTTTCCTTCATCTTTTCTTTAGTGACGGATACTGCCCAACCAGTAATGAGTCCTACCGGTAGGGAAGGATTTATTTTTTTTATTCTTTTGGCAAGCTCCCAACCAGACATATCTGGCATCCCAAGATCAGTTAGAACCAAGTCAAAGTCACCCTGTTTGAACTTGTCTAGTCCCTTCTTACCGGTTTCTGCTAAACTCACCCGGTGACCTTCCTCTCCAAGGATCCTTGCCAAAACATCTCTTACCCCTTCCTCATCATCAATAACCAAAATCCTTTGAGAAGAGACCTTTTCCGAGTCTTTTAGTCTTTCTTTCTCTGAAGGAATCTCTGAGGGAATAGGGATAGTGATGGTAAAGGTTGTTCCTTTTCTTTTACTGCTTTCCACCTTCATATCTCCTTTGTGACGTTTAATGACGCCATAGGAGGTGGAAAGACCAAGACCGGAAGCTTTTGGGCCCTTAGTAGTAAAGAAAGGATCGAAGACGTTTATCTTTATTTTATCGGGGATGCCATGGCCAGTGTCAGTAAAGTAAAGCAAAACGTCGTTTTCTTTGGCCTCGGTTTTGATGGTAATTCTTCCTCCATCTGGCATGGCCTCTACCGCGTTGAAGATAAGGTTAGTTAAAACCTCCATCAGCTCAGATTCATTTCCTAAAAGAGGAGGTAGTTTCCCCAGCTCTTCTTTTATCGTAATAGTGATTCCCTTAGCCTCGGCCTCATCCTTCCAGCGAGGAGAAGTAGAGCGAAGGGCCGATCTTACAATCTCATTGAGGTCAATTCTAGTAAATTCGTCGCTAGAGATTTCTCTGCCAGTGAAATGCTGAAGTCTTCTTACGGTCTCTCCTCCCTGAGAGGCAGTGCGGGCAATGATTCCGAGGCGTTTCGTTATCTCCTCTTTCTTATATCTTTCTAATCCTCTTTCCAAAAGCTGGGCATTTCCTAAAATGATTGCCAAAAGGTTATTAAAATCATGAGCCACTCCTCCGGCCATCTCTCCCAGGGCTCTTAGCTTCTCTGATTGAATGAGAGTCTTCTCTGCTTTCTTTTGCTCGCTGATGTCTTTGGTTATGCTTACGAAGGATGTGGGTTTGCCAGATGAATCCCGGATAACACTTGCAGAAAGTTCCACTGGAAACTCCCTGCCATCTTTAGTCAGGCACGTGTATTCTACATTCTTGATGAAACCTTGTTTGAGCGTTTTTTCCATATTCTCCAATGCCCTTTTATGATCCTTGGGAGCAATGAAATCAAAAGCATTATTACCGATTACTTTTTCTTTGGAAGAGAAACCATACACATCCAACGTTACTTGGCTACATTCAAGTATATTTCCTTTCAGGTCGGTGGCAATAATAGCATCAGGGGATGAGGTGAGGATATTGCGTAGCTTCTCCTCGGACTCCCTAAGCGCTGCCTCTGTTCGCGCACGCTCGGCGTTTTGGAGGGCAACCCATTTGTCCTGCCGTCTAATAAGAGCAAAATTATGGTTTTCGGTCACCTCTATGACTTCAGTTACTCCACATTTCTGAAGGGAATAGGTGCAAAAGGCTATCATTTTGTAGCTGCCGATGGTGTCGTCTATCATTTTTTCATACTTAACGAAATCTCTCCAATCTGTTTTCCCAAGCCAAAATGTATTACCTGTTAGTCTCATGCCATCATACCCTTGGGTCAAAGCTGCCTCAAGTTTATCAACCCAGCCATTCATAACTCTTTCTTGGTTGAAGACACCGTCTTTAAGATACCATTCGTTGTGGGGAACCACTTCTATCTGTCCTTTTTCAAGATACTGGTCAAAATGAGGCACAGCTCCTCTCATCGCCTCCTTGGCTTCTTCTTTGCGCAGAGGTTCTGAGGTAACCCACATGCAGAATTCGTTATTCTCTAATCCTGCTTTAAAATAGGGCATCAGGATATCAAGTAGATCTTTTTTGGTCTGGTAAAACAGGCAGAAGTGAGTACCCCAGGGGATACCGTCTACGACATCAATGCCCGTTTCCCTAAGTTTTCCTTTCATTTTTGTTTCCTGTTTAGCGGATTATTCTTCAAGAATTAAGACTAATTATAACTAAAAGAGAAGGACGTGTCAAAAGGCGAATTGAATCTGTCAATGCAAAGTAATTATGTCACCCTTTCTGCAAAATAAAAATGTCATACCCCTACCGCTAAAACTTCCATTTGAGAAAGAGTGTATTGTTCATCTTCTTGATGAACTAGGAAATTACATGGCCCACCGAAGGACATTTTCTAATCGTATATAGTATGTAGTATATCGTATATCGAAAAGACAAAGTGCGTGAATGGTATTGTGTTGTGTGTTTCAGAGTTTCTTACGATATACCATATACGATATACGATATACGAGATTGTCCTGAGGTATTTCTTGACAGGGGATGAGCAATGTACATAAATGTCCATCTGTGCAAAAATGTCCAGGTATGGTAAGTTCTTAAGGGTTTGACTAAATAAATATTTTGAGCGGGATAACTGCTAAAGATGTACAAATTTTGTCACCGGGGGAAGAGAGTCGAGCCCAACTGTTTTCGGGTAAACTTCCCTATAAGTATAGACAGCCACGGGAAGATCTCTGGACAGGTCGTATTTGAGAATGAGTTGGCAAAAAAAATGCCGCTGCTCAGAAAGTAGCGGGTGAGTTTTCTGAAAAAAGTGCTATTTTGAAGCGTCGGAGTTTCTATAATTTTTCTGGATTGTTACCAGGCAAATCTCCCTAAGTGGGATATCGGAAATGAGGAGAGGAGATCGAAGGCCGTTATAAGGAGCAAAGAAAAGTTATGTTCTAGGGGGAAAAGGATTGAGCAAGGACCTTTATAAAGTAATTCTTGATGTTCTGCCTCATGCTGTTTTGGTTGTGAACCGCCAGCTAAAAGTAGTGATGTGCAACCGAAGCTGCGAGAATCTTCTCCTGAAATCAGTCAAAGAAATAGAAGATAAACAGCTATCCGAGGTTATTCCTCACAAAGACCTCCAGAATCAAGCCAGAATAGTCCTGCAAAACCGAGGAGCTGGAACAAAGGTGGTCGAACTCCATCCGGAAACAGAAAAAGAGAGTCCAAAAATCCTGAAGGCTACTATAACCGTTCTCCATCTGGAAGATGTGGGAATGCCCCTGTGTCTCATCACCTTAGAAGATATGACCCAGCACGAGCAACTGGAAGAACAACTGGTGCAATCAGAGAAGTTAGCCGGGATGGGATTATTAGGAAGTAGCATAGCTCATGAGCTGGGCAATCCTTTAAGTATCATGGCCTCAACCCTCCAGTATATACAGGATACTCTTCTGGGTGACAATAATCAGAACCTGAGGGAGGCCATTGAAACCATTATGGATAACATCCAGCAGATGCATATTCTGCTGCGCAGCCTTTCTGATTTCACCGGTTCGAAGCGGCCTCAATTTGAATCCTGCAGCCTCCAGCGCATTCTTTCCCAACTACTGACCTTTATCAGTGGAGAGGCTGAGATACACAATGTCAGCATACAGCAAGAGTTTGGCAACAATATCCCTAACTGCCAGATAGACCGCCAAGAGATAAAACAACTCTTTTTGAATATTTTTAAGAATGCTACGGAGGCTATGCCTGAGGGAGGACACTTAGGTGTCAAGATGCACCTTGTCCAGGGAGATTCATCGAGGAACGAAGATAGTGTGTGTGTGCAGATTTCTGATACCGGGGTGGGAATTAATGAAACTGAGATACAGTATATTTTCAGACCCTTTTATTCCACAAAACCCAAAGGCACAGGTCTGGGACTTCCCTTCTGTCGACGCGTTGCCGAGGAACATGGGGGAGAAATCTCCCTAAAAAGTCAGGTGAAAAGAGGAACCACCTTTACAATAATTCTGCCCATCAGACAGGGAAAGGAGGACAGGTATGAGCAGTAACTTAACTATTCTGGCCATTGATGACGAGCCAGCAGTCCACAAAATTCTTGTTCGCCTGCTAAAGTCGAAGTTTTCCATTCATTCAGCATGCTCTGGATTAGAGGGATTTAAAAAAGTGAATCTCATCTCGCCTGATTTAATCCTGCTGGATTTGAAAATGCCGCAGATGAGCGGGATAGCTGTTTTAAAGAAACTGAAAGAAAATGGCAAAAATATTCCTGTGGTTATTCTTACCGCCTATGGAAGCGCGGATTCGGCAGTTCGGGCCATGAAGCTGGGAGCAGTAGATTACATTGAAAAGCCTTTTGATCACCAGAAACTTAAGCAAACGCTAAGGACATTATTAGCGGAAAAGAAAAATGTGCAGGAGTTATCCAATCAGTTGGCTATCGTAGGAGAAAGCGCCCAGATAAAAAAGGTATGGCAATTAGTTGAAAAATATGGTCCCACCGATCTGCCTATCCTCCTGCTAGGAGAGACCGGTACCGGTAAGGAGCTATTTGCCAGAGCTCTGCACGAAATGAGCAAACGATGCAGAGAACCTTTTGTGGCCATTGATTGCTCTGCAGTTCCTGAATCATTGGTGGAAAGCGAGATATTCGGATACGAAAAGGGCGCCTTCACCGACGCTGATGGGAGCAAGCCCGGACGACTGGAGTGGGCTAACAAGGGAACTTTGCTCCTGGATGAGATTGGCAATCTTTCTCTGAGATACCAGGCAAAGTTTTTAAGAGTTCTGCAGGAACAGCAATATGTTCCCCTGGGGGCCAAGAAGAGTAAAAGTCTGGATGTGCGGGTTGTCAGTGCCAGCAACACCGACCTCAGGCAAGCTATCCAGGGTGGTAGTTTTCGAGAAGACCTTTTTTACCGCCTCAGTGGAGTAATTATCGAACTTCCTCCCTTAAGGGAGAGAGAAGGCGACATTGAGCTTCTAGCCCGCTATTTTGTAGAAAAGTATGGAAAAAAATACAATAAACAGGCCCTGGTGATTTCTGATGAGGCTATGGACCTTTTATCATCCTACGGGTGGCCAGGGAATGTTCGGGAGCTAGAACATATCATAGCCGGAGCAGTTATTCTGGCAAATCAGATTATCCTTCCTGCGCATCTTTCGCTGTATTCCTCAAAGGGAATATCTATCTCTGGCGGCAACGGTGCAGGAAGAGTCAGGTTAGAATTAGAATTTGGCTGTAGCGTCAGTAAGCCAATCGATCTAAAAAAAATCAAGAAAAAGGTAGCAGAAGAAGCCGAAGAACAGATTATTGCTCAGATGAAAAAGAGGAACTCTTTAAATCAAATTGAAATGGCAAGGTTTCTCAGCATAGACCCAAAAACTTTGCGGAGTAAAATGAAAAATGATTCTGGTAGTAGATGACCAGGAAGGTATGTGCTGGGTTCTATCCAAGGTTCTCTCGGATGCTGGGTTTTCAGTAGAGACTGCTGAAACTGCTAAAGAAGCTCTTTCCATAGCCACTAATAATAGGGTCTCAGCTGCTGTTATAGACTATCGTCTGCCGGATAGGAACGGCGTTGACCTTTTCTTAGAGCTAAAAAGAATCAAACCGAAAATCCAGGGGGTACTCATTACCTCTTACGGTTCAAAGGAACTGCGGGAAAAAGCCCTTCAGTTTGGTTTTCATGCTTACCTTGATAAGCCCTTCCAAAACCAGGCCCTCATTACCGTTCTGCAGGCGTGTTTAAGAAAGCCGTAGGGAATTCACACCCGAAATTAGGGAATTGATTCCCTAATTTCCCTTATGCCAGCCAGGGCAAAATTCCCTAAATCCTTCACTAATAAAGGGTTTATGATTTTCTTTCTAACTTGGCAGATTTTTTGCGCCAACAGTTCTATGTAGGTATCATCAAAGTACCTAATATTGCCCTGGGGCGAGTCTGGGTCTCCTGACCCAGACTTGGAAAGGACTTTGGGAAGATGAACAGATTTTTCTGCTCAGGGTCTTCCAGAGATTTCTGGATATTAATATAATCTTACGCTGAAAGGGGGTGAGAAGATATGGCTACGGTGAACAAAAGTAATGATAGTTCGAGTTTGGCTGAGGTGATTGACCGCATCCTTGACAAGGGAGTTGTGGTTGATGTCTGGGCTAGAGTATCGCTGGTCGGAATCGAAATCCTGGCTATCGAGGCGCGTGTGGTAATTGCTGGGGTGGACACTTACCTCAAGTATGCTGAGGCTGTTGGACTGACTGCTAGTGCTGCTGCTTAATTCAAAAACACAAGGGCTTACCGGTCCCCTATGGCAGCAGCGACAGGATCTTCTGCCTCTGCTGCATAGGGGTCAGGCAAAAACATAGGCCAGAAGAATAGAAAAGAATAAAAAGGAGGATTTAAAAAGATGGGAAAGATAAGTGATGATATGCAAAATGTGGTTGATGAGATTTGCTCATCGGCCCAGGCCCGGGGTACTGCTCTTCGGGAAACTAGAGAGAAGGCCAGGCAACTGATGAAAGATGCCGACAATGCGGTGAAAGACATTCATAATGTAAACCAGGCTCAAGCTAAGGCTCTCAGGGAAAAGCTTTCCTCCCAGGAGAAAGCTCGTGCGACGGCCACTCAAGAGTTTATGGAGGAGATCAAAGAATCCATAGGGGAGATCAAAGTAGAAGTCAGCGAAATACGTTCGGGTACACACAATTTCACAGAGCGATTGCGTATGGAACATGGGGATATGGCTAAGGCTCTCAGGGAAAAGCTTTCCTCTGAGGAGAAAGCTCGTGCGCAGGCCACTCAAGAGTTTATGGAGGAGGTCCACCAGTTTATGGAGGAGGTCCAGCAGACTAATAACCAGGGTAGAGATGCGGTAAGGGAGATGTTGGGCGAGATTGACTCTGATCTCCGGCAGGCAGGTCAGATTTGGAGGAAGGGAGTGAAAATAGCAACGGAGGCTCCTGCAGAGAAAGAAGAAATCAAGAAAAAGCCAGAGGAAGAAAAGGATAAAGTCCTGGAGGTTATTGCCAGCCATCCCGAGGGAGTTAAGTTGATTAATATTGGAAACGAACTGGGGGTGGACTGGAGAACTCTAATTGGACATACCAAGTCTCTCGTGGATGAAGACGAGGTTGAAAAGATTGATACTATGTACTACCCTAAATAAGGAGGAATAAATGGTAGAAACACAGACTCTCCTGCGGGTTCAACCCAGGGATGATTTTATTATTAGTCCGTCCATAGAGGCTGTCACCACCCGGGCTATGGCCTATCTGGAGGCAGGCTATCCTGTTCACTTCAGGGGGCCAACCGGTACCGGTAAGACAACCCTGGCCCTTCACCTGGCAAAACTCCGCAACCGACCGGTGATATTGATGTATGGCGATGAGGAATTCGGTTCCTCTGATTTAGTGGGAGGCGAAAAAGGGGTAGTTTCCAGCCGACTAGTTGATAATTTCATCCACTCGGTGTTAAAGACTGAAGAGAGTGTAAGACCACAATGGATTGACCAGCGCCTTACCACTGCCTGCAGGAACGGGCACACCTTAATCTACGATGAGTTCTCCCGCTCTCGTCCCGAGGCTAACAATGTACTTTTGGCCGTTTTTGAAGAGAAGCTACTCAGTCTTCCTGAGACTCGCTACGGGGAAAGCTATATGCGGGTCCATCCTGAATTTCGGGCTGTCTTCACCAGTAACCCTGAGGAATATGCAGGAATTCACAAAACCCAGGATGCACTTCTGGACCGAATGGTTACTATTAAGTTAACCCATTATGACCGAGGGACCGAGATTGCCATTACCAGAGCCAAGTCAGGTATTGGGGAGAAGAGGGCGGAAAAGATTGTAGATATTGTCAGAGATCTGCGAAAGATGAGTAGCAGCAGTTGGCCGAGTATTCGGGCTTGCATTATGATAGCTAAGCTGGTGATGCAGCGCCGAGGAAAGGTCAGGGCTGATAATTCCATCTTTTGTGAGATTTGCTTTGACGTCCTGGGCTCAAACGGCCTAAAGCAAGAAAACATTAGACAGCTCATAGAGACTAAATTGAGGTGAGAAAATTATGAGGTCAAGTGGAAAGGGTCTAGAAAGTGTCCGTACATTACGAGGTCAGGTAAGCAAGTTCCGAATAAAAACACCTGCTGGAGCTTTGATTGAGCTAGCTCGACTGGCTCAGAAGAAGGAACAGTTGCGTTTGGAGCTAGAGAGGTGGTATGGGAGGATCAGAAAGATCCAATCCGAGTTAGAAGAAATTGACAAATCGGAAATATGGCTCAATCAATTCGTTGATGACCGCCAGGTACCGTCTGCTACACTATTGCCAGGCAAAAGTAAAAAATCCTCGCCATCTGTCCCTGCCGGTTTCCGTGAGATGAACATCCGATATTAGTAGCCGCCAGATGAGGAGAAGAGGAGGCTTGTTTTCGTGAGTCAGAAGGGGGCGCAGTTAATCTGCTGTGTGCTGGAGAAGCCAGAAGGAGCTCTTTCTAGCTGCAAAAAGGACCAGTTAGCCGTGATTCCTTACCGAGATGTTGCTGCGGTGGCAGGTAAATTAAGAGGGCAAAGTTGGGAAAAAATAAGCAAAGAAGAGTTCAATAGTTGGCTTACGTGGTATCAAAACGTAAACATTGATCTTCTCCAGCACTATACTATGATCCCTTTGAGATTTGGAAATGTTGTCCAGGATACTGAGAGCATAAAAGACTTCCTGTCCCGAACCTATCTTCATCTTAAGTCAGCTCTTAATAGGGTAAGGGGGAAAGCTGAATTTGTGGTGCAGCTTTCCTGGGACCTAAAAGCCGTTCTGCAAGAAATAGCTCAAGGTTGGGGAAAAAAACTGGATTCCTCAACACCAGTAGAGAGTGGGAAGATTCTTTTTGAAGCTGCTGAGGAGAAAAGGAAGCTCCTAATTAATGCTATGCATGACAGGCTGTTTCCCCTCTCTGTCGACTTCGCAGAAGGGAAGCCAACTGATGGACGAATGTTGACAAATCGGAGCTATTTTATTGAAAGGGAGAAGGAATCCCTCTTTGATGAGGCGATGGAAAAGCTCGGCCGGGAGAACAAAGCATATCTAACCTTTCGATATATCGGCCCTATCCCGGCTTATAGCTTTGTTCCCTTAGAGTTTGACAAGGGGAATTTTGATTTAATCAATGAGGCGAGAAAGATTTTGCGACTCCCACAAAAGTCCTCTTTGGAGACCATAAAAGCAAATTACCGCAAATTATCTTTAGAATATCACCCCGACAGGAATCCTGACCATCAGGCTATGGAGGAGCATTTCAAAAAGATAACTCAGGCATATGATGTTTTAAAATCCTACTGCTACAGCCTGGGAGAGGCTGCTCAGTACTCCTTTATCAGGGAAGATGTAGAATCGATTTTCATAGTTAAATAAAAGAAGTTGATGGGTAAATTTGACCAACGCGGATATAATAGCGGCTTGGTAAGGTGTCTGAAGTATGAAGATGATCCCCCAATCAGAGCAATCGGAAAAGAAATTGAATCAGAGTAAGTTCTTTTACGCGGTGATTTTGGCTGATGGAGGCCAGGAATTCAGAGCGATTGGTTTGGATGAACAAAGAGTGTACACTGTCGCCTACCAGGACATCGCTGCCGTGGTCAGTGACTACCCTCAGGTAGATTCTATAAAACTTCTACGAAAAAACCTTTCCCCTTACCACCGTGTCTGTAGAGAACTGGGAAAAGCCTTCACCACTTTACCAGCCAGGTTCGGCCAGATAGCACAGGACGAGGATGAGGCCCTAAGAGTACTAAGGGAGAATTACAGAAAGCTCCGAGGTGAGTTGGGCAGGTTACATAACAAAGTAGAGATGGGCTTAAAGCTTTGGTGGGAGGTGGACAATGTACTCCAATATTTTCTCACTCAAGATCAAGAGCTTAAGTCTTACCGGGATAAACTCTTGCGTAAATCTGGACCCCCCAGCCGTATGGAGCAATTAGATTTTGGTAGATATTTCTACGAGAGGATGAATGCCGTAAGGCAAGGCATTGCTAAAAAAGTGCTGTCCTGTCTTCCGCCAGGAGAGGTGAGAGTTGAGGACCCCAGCGAGGACAAGATGGTGATGAATGCCGCCCTCTTGGTAAGAAAGGAGGAATTAAAAGAGTTTGAAAAGGGTGTGAACAAAGCAGCTTCCTCCCTCGGCGAAGAGTACCGCCTGAATATAGACGGGCCCTGGGTGCCATTTAGTTTTTTAGAGCGTCTGGAGTTAGGACTTAAGCGATAACTTTAAGAAAGGTTAGAAATGGCATTTTTGTTGGATGATATTCTTTTGTCTCCGGCTAAATTTCTGCATTTTATTGCTAAGAGTCTCGGGGAAGAGGCAATGAAAGAGGTTCTGGATGAGGACGGGGTGAGAAAAGAGCTAAGGGAGATTTATAGGCTGCTTGAAAGTAGTAAGATCTCCCAGGCTGAATTTGACAGGCGAGAGAGGGATCTAATCGTCCGTCTGGAGCGGATTGAAGCCTATAAGGGTAGAAAATCGACTTAATAACCCTCACTTTCAGTAAAGAGGGTTAAACCATATCATAGGGGGAGGAATATTATGGAGCTGAGAGAGGTCAGTGAGAAAGCAAAGAAGGAACTTCGAGCTGTGATGAGTCTGGAGTTTTCCTCCGTTACCGCAGCTTTCAAAATCGAGGATGGCTGGCGAGTGACAATTGAACTCATCGAAAGGAAAGCTGTCCCCGATACCCAGGATCTTTTGGGATTGTATGAGGTACGGCTCGATGATGATGGCCGCATGGTAAACTTTGAGCGCAAAACAATGCGCCATCGAGCGGATGTAGAGGCGGCCGCAGAATAGACCCTGATAGTGCGGGTTTATAGATAATATAATTTGATGGAGGAAAAAATGGCTCTACAAGCCGAAAGAGATGGCGGCGGCGGTACTTTGGCTGATCTGATAGACATGATTCTGGATAAGGGACTGGTAATTAATGCAGATATTGCGGTATCCGTAGCTGGAGTTGAACTACTGGGGATAAAGATAAAGGCAGCTCTGGCATCATTTGAAACCGCGGCAAAATACGGTCTGGAGTTTCCTTCAGGGACTAACCTCGAGACAAAAGCCTGGGAAGAAGCAAAAGTAGCCAAGGAAACCTGTCTTCAATGTGAGAAGAAGGTAGCGGTAGAGGAACTTATGTCCCTTGGCTGCCCCTGGTGTGGCTGGATACCAGCCAAAGTAAAAGCACTCAAGCCAGAAGCATAGATTCTAGTCAATGAACTACGAATAATGAACTAATTAGTCACCCAGACAGGGAATTGGAACGAGGCGATTTATGTCTATAAATATTAATGAAGACAATCTGAAACACGGACTTTTAGGTTTGGTTATCGCCATAGTAGAGATAATCGGAGATGCACTTAAACATCAGGCTTTAAGGCGTATGGAAGGCGGAAGCTTGAATGATGAAGAGATTGAAAGGTTAGGGAGGGCTCTTGAGGAAATTGATATTGCCATTGATCAACTAAAGGGAGAACAGGGAATCACCGAGACAGTTAAGAATGTGCGGGATGGACTGGATGATCTGGTAGATGATGTTCTGGATCAGATGACAAACCCTGTTAGAAGGCCTAAAAGGAACTCTGGGTCTGGTAAAATACTACAGGTGGGGCCTTCTAATAGGGCAAATCCAGAAAGATGGGTCAGAGAGGAGTCTAAAAAGAAGAGGGGAGGATAGGTTGACGGAGGGAAGATACGTTTATTGCGTGGCAGAGAGTAATGATAGAATCAACCTGGGCGGGGTTGGAATTGAGGGCAGCCAGGTCTATACCGTCCCTTATAAAGACCTGTGTGCAGTGGTCCATAATTGTCTAGCCCAACCTTATGAGTCAAGAGATAAGAAAGTTGTAGAGAACTGGGTTGTAGCCCATGAGGAGAGCATAGAAGTGGCTCGAAAGAGGTTGGGGACAGTTCTCCCCCTGGGATTTGATACTATAATCAAGGCTGATGAGGAAGACCCGGAGGAAGTGGTTAGAGCTTGGCTAAAGGAAGATTATCAGAGCTTAAGAGAGAAACTAAATAAAGTAAAAGGTAAAGTTGAATATGGTGTCCAGATCTCCTGGGAGCCTAAAATTATCGTTAGAGAACTCATAGAAGAAGATTACGAACTGAAGAGATTACATGAAGAGATTAATTCTAAACCCAAAGGTACGGCCTATATGTATAAGCAAAAGTTAGAAAAGTTAATAAGGAGAAAATTAGAAAAAGAGGCCGAGAGGTATTTTCAAGAATTCTATGAAAAGATTAAACCCTGCACTAATGAGGTTAAAATAGAAAAGTTGAAGAAAGAGGATGAGCCAAAGCAGATGCTTATGAACCTATCCTGCCTGGCTGGTGAGGATGATAAAATTCTGGGTGATGAATTGGAGAAAATCAATAATAGGGAAGGGTTTTTTGTCCGCTTCACCGGCCCCTGGCCCCCGTACTCATTCGTGTAAGAAGTTAGGCAGTTCCCAGTGCTGCGGTTCCCAGTGGGGCAGTTAGACAGTTCCCAGTGCTGCAGTTGAAGAATACATGAAGATTAGTACATTTGAAGAAATCAAAGCTTGGCAGGAGGCAAGAAATTTAACAAGCTTAATTTATAAGGTTACATATTCAGCCAAATTCAAAAAAGATTATGGGTTATCCAGCCAAATTCAAAGAGCAGCAGTATCTATAATGGCCAATGTAGCCGAGGGTTTTGAACGAAGAAGTAAAAATGCGTTTATACAGTTTTTAAACTATGCGTCTGCATCTAATGCTGAATTACAAAGTCATCTATATGTAGCCTTAGATCGAGATTATATAAGACAAGAAGAGTTCCAGGCTATTTATAGTAAGTCTAAAGAAGTTGGTAGGCTTATAAATGGTTTCATTTCTTATTTAAGAAAAGAGAGTACCTAACCGCACCACCGCACCACCGGGAACTGGGAACCGCAGCACCGGGAACTGGGAACCGCAGCACCGGTTAACTGATTGACTGCAGCACTGGGAACTGCACCACTGCTTGAGGGAGCAAAGTGACAGATGGAACCAGAGCGAGAATGGAAAAGTAGAGCCACCTTAGTTGACCTCTTAGATAGAGTTTTTGACAAGGGGGTGGTTATAAATGCCGATATTATTATTTCTGTGGCCGGTGTTCCTTTAATTGGGGTTAACCTGAGAGCAGCTCTGGCCGGGGTGGAAACTATGTTAAAATACGGGATGCTGCAAGACATCGATGCCAAAACCCGTATGTGGGAAACTCAACACCGCAAAAATAAAGAAGTTCCCTTACTGGGAGGAGAAGAGATTGTTCAGGAGAGGGAGACCTGCCCTCAGTGTGCAAAGGAGGCTCCAGTTAAAAAGCTCCTGGAGCGAGGGTGTAAGGACTGCGGATGGGTTGGTCCAAGACTAAGAAAGACAGTAGTGGCAGCCAAAGAAGCATAGAGAGAATGAGGGTATTGATGTGAGGAGTACGAATGAAGAAGCAACTATTGGATCTTTTAATTCTTGAAGACAATCCTGACGATACCGAATTAGCGGTAAGGCAGCTGGAGCGCGAAGGGTTTACTGTCAAATGGACCAGGGTAGAAACGAAAAAAGCCTTTCAGGAAGGCCTTAAAGGTAACGCTGACCTTATCTTAGCTGACTACGTTGTCCGCTCTTTCATGGGCATCGATGCATTGAGTATGAAAATGGGGGAAGCGCCGGACATTCCGCTCATCATACTCTCAGGCGAGATTAGTGAAGAGACTGCCGTAGAATGTATGAAACTGGGAGCAGCAGACTACGTTTTGAAGGATAAACTCTTTCGCCTGGGTACGGTAGTAAAACGAGTCATTGAGGAAGCTAGAGTACACGGGGCGGAGTGGCAAACGCTGAAATCCTTACAAGAAAAAACCCACGATCTTAGCGAACGACTCAAGGAACTGAGGTGCCTCTACGGTATCTCTGACCTTATTGAGGAACCGGGCATTTCCCTGGAGAAGATACTTGAAGGTGCAGTTAAGCTCATTCTCCTTGCCTGGCAATATCCAGAGATTACTTGCGCACGAATCATCCTGGAGGGACAAGAATTTAGGAGCAGTAACTTCAGAGAAACCATCTGGAGACAGAGCTCTGATATCATCTTGGAGGGTAATCGAATCGGTACTGTAGATACCTACTACTTAGAAGAAAGACCAGAAAGCGATGAGGGACCTTTCCTCAAAGAGGAGAGAAGTCTCATTAATGCTATTACCGAGCGATTGGGAAGAGTCGTTGAGAGCAAGAAAGCAGAAGATAAAATAAAACAGTACCAGCAACACCTTGAGGAGTTAGTCGAAGAGCGCACTGCTAAACTGGAGGAAACCCTCAAGGACCTGGAGAAAGAAGTAGCTGAGCGAAAGAAAGCCGAGGGTCTAATAAAAGAGCAGAATGAGCGACTAAAGGAGCTGGATAGAATGAAATCAGAGTTCTTATCCACCGCTGCTCACGAACTAAGAACCCTTTTAACCAGCATCTTAGGCTTTAGTGAAATCCTTCTTAAAAGGAAACTGGATGAGGAAAAAAAGAATAAGTTCTTAAAGATAATTAATGAAGAATCGGTAAGTTTATCCAGCCTCATCAATGACCTTCTTGATTTATCCCGCATAGAATCAGGAATAGGATTTAAGATTAAGAAAGTACCAAGTGAGATAAAAGAGGTTGTTCTAGAAAATGTTGATTTTTTCCGGGCTCAGACAGATAAGCATACCTTTAAGGTAAATCTCCCCCATGATTTAGTAAAGATAGAAGCCGATAAGAATAAGATAAATCAAGTTATGGAGAATCTTATCAGCAATGCAGTTAAATTTTCTCCTCAAGGAGGAGAGATAACCGTTTCAATAGAGCAATCTGAGGAGAAGGCAAAGATAAGCATTACCGATACCGGCATAGGTATTCCCGAAAAAGACCTATCCCATGTCTTTGAGAAATTCTACCGAGCAGAGAACGCCTCTAGTGAAGCAATAGGAGGAACCGGACTTGGTCTTGCTATTGTCAAATATATTGTTGAATCCCATGCAGGAAAAATTTGGGTAGAAAGCAAGCTGGGCAAAGGTTCTACCTTTAGTTTTACTCTACCCACAAAATCTACTCAGGTAAGAATAGAGGGGAAAAGCCCATGAAGAAAATCTTAATTGCTGATGATAGATATGAGGTAGTGGAACTGGTCAAAGCTACCTTAGAGGGAGGAGTAAAGGTCCCCACTATAAAATTCAAGACCGTGGGAGCAACTCTCCTGGTTACCCCTTATATCAAGGGCGAATTTGTATGTACCTGAAAACCAAGATGTCAATGGAATAAGAGTGATGTTAGGAATAGAATTGTGAATAAAATTCGTCTCTTACTCTTAATCTTTTTGATAATATCACTAGGCTGGATCCTCACCGGGTGCTCATTGCTTCCCCAAACTTCTTTAGAGATTGTCCAATACCACCTGGAAAAGACAGTTATAGACGGCAAGTTGACTGCCCAAATCGTGGGTGTTGCTGGCAATGATGGCAGTGCCAGATTGGAATACGCCGAGATTGAAGGAAATTTTTATGGTCAGGACGGCACTTTATTAGCTACAGGTTTTGCCAAAACTATCTCAGAAGAAGGGGAATCTTTTACTCTTGACCTGGGACAAATATGGGAATTTACCATTTTTTACTCCTCTGTATCCCGGGAAGCTCATCCTTCCTTAAAGATTCTTAGCTACTACTTAGAAAAGGGCTCTTCAGAAGCTAAAATAGTCGGCCAGGCTCAAAATGATGGGGACGTTATATTATCCTTTGCTCAGATTACCGGAAATTTCTACCAGACAGAAGTCCATCCTTCTCTGAAGATTCTTAGCTGTAAACTGGAACAAGATAGTTCCTCAGCCAAGGCAGTGGGTGAGGTTCAAAATGACGGAGATGTGTTGCTTTCCTTTGCTCAGATTACGGCCACTTTTTATGATGCAGCCGGTAGCACGCTGACCACCGGGACAGCCGGTATGGTAGATTTGGAGGTAGGGGAGACTCGTGAATACGAGATTTTCTATCCGGGGTCAAATTATGGGGAAGTAGGGGATGTCGCTGCCAGGGTAACCAGTAGCGAGTACGATGAAGAAGAAATCCTGCTAGCTTCATCAATTACCACTAGCACCGATTTAGAAGTAGGAAAGACCTGGAATTTTAGCATTTTATATCCGAAAGAAAACTATGAAAAAGTAGATTACGTCACCGTGGAGGTAACTAGTATTGACTCTCCAGCAGAGACATATTATGAGCCGGTCGAACAGGTGAGTTCCGCTACCGTTGAAGTCGGTATTCTGAGGGGCTCTAGTGTGATGCCCTGAAATCGTGAAGATATTTATTGAGACGTTGATATCCGGCGAAGAGACAAAGGAAGCAGGCTAACATTTCTCAATCAAGGAAGGGGGAAAATGGCTGAGCTAAAGAGGGACAAGGACTGGACATACATAATAGAAGAGGAACACCATGGGGGCAAAGAGTGAGAGAAGTGATTGAGGAGCATAAGGAAATGCAAGGCGTGCTGGAAAAGATGTACCACGAACGGGGTTTTGACTTCCGGGAGTATAGAGATACCACCCTGACCCGGCGTCTGGGCCGACGCCTACGCGCGACAGGCGCCGAGACCTATGCGGACTACACTCGTGTCCTGGATCAGGATCCGGCCGAGTACCAGAGGCTCTTTGAAGACCTCACTATCAATGTTACCAGCTTTTTCCGCGACCAAGTAGCTTTCAAGGCATTAAAAGAGGCGGTGTTGCCTACACTTATCAACAGAGGTAGCAACAGGTGGAAATGCCTGCGGATCTGGAGTGCCGGCTGCGCTACCGGCGAGGAGTCTTACTCCATGGCTATGCTCCTGCTGGAGCACCTAGGCGAACACATCAGTCGTTGGAACGTTACCATTCTGGCCAGCGACATTGACGCTAAGGTGCTGCAGCGTGCCCGAGAAGGAGTCTTTGCGGAGGTGCAAGGTATCCGGCCAGCCTGGCGGGACAGGTACCTTACTGCTGAAGGTGACAGTTTCAGCGTGCGACCAGCCCTCAGGCGGTTGGTCACCTTTCAGAGGCACAACCTGGTCAGCGACCCGCCGTACTTCGACCTGGACCTCGTAGTTTGCCGCAATGTGCTCATCTACTTCAAACCTCCCTTGCAGATGCGGGTACTTAAGGGTTTTCACCAGGGGCTGAAAGAAGGCGGTTTTCTTCTGCTGGGCAAATCCGAGGTGCCTCTGGGGCAAAAAGAGACCTTTTTTCATTGTCTTGATAGCAAGGCGAGGTTATATCAGAAAGGTAAATAATGACCAGGCAATCCACAATTCGAAATGGCACATCCATAGTGGAAAAAATTGTTGTCATCGCTGCCTCGGCCGGGGGCATTGATGCCCTGGTGCAGGTGCTCTCTGACCTGCCGATTCATTTGCCGGTAGCTATACTCATCGTTCAGCACCTGCGGTCTGTCCACCAGACCCGCCTACCGGAGCTGTTGGCCCAGCACTGCTCTCTACGGGTGTGCCTGGCTCAGGATGGGATGCTCCTGCAGCCGAGAGTGGTCTATTTGGCCGTGCCGGGATGGCACCTCCGTGTCAGGAACGGGTACCTGTTCCTGGATCTGGCAGGACCGGTGAACTATGTGCGTCCCTCTGCGGACGTACTCTTTGCCTCGGCGGGGCAAGTCTTCGGGCCCAATGTAATCGGAATTGTCCTTTCAGGCACTGGCTGCGACGGTGCCCGCGGTTGCCGGGAAATCAAGGCAGAAGGAGGGGTGACCATCGCTCAAGATGCTAAGACTTCCCGCCACTTTGCCATGCCCAAGGCGGCCATCGACACAGGTGCCGTTGATTACGTATTACCCCTGAGGGAGATTGCGGGTAAGATTGTGAGCCTGGCACAGCAGGAGTGAAGGGGAGATAGGAAGTTATAGGTCACAACGTTAATATTACTTTCTCTTAGTGTGAACTTTTAGGGAGTTTTAAACTATGATAAAAGGAGGAAAAACGATGGGGAAAATCAAGATGCGACAAGATTCAAGGGGACTTTTAGATCTGAGTACCCGTGCCGTGAGCATGAGTGATGCCATTAGCCAGCGGGTGCCCACTCGCTCTGCTGCAAATATTCGGCGCGGCCATTTCATCCGGGGGATGCGGGACATCGGCCATATTGAGCCGAAACCGTGGGAGCAACAAGTTGCCACGATGCAGCGGATGGGGGAACAACAGCATTTCAATACCGTCAATGCCTTTTATAGCACTCTGGCGCGCGTGGGGGTGCTGCTAGAGTCAGTTCGTGAACGCGAGCAGGAACTTCAGGCTAGCAACGAGGAAATGGAGGCTACTAATGAGGAACTTCAGGCTACCAGCGAGGAAATGGAGGCTACCAACGAGGAAATGGAGGCTAGTAATGAGGAACTTAAGGCTACCACTGATGAGCTAGAACGTACTAATGTGTATAATAAAGCTCTCATGAACTCCATGTTGGATATCCTGATGACTACCGATCCGGAGGGGGTCATTACTGAAGTCAACGATGCCACAGAGCGTATCAGTGGGTACACGCGCCAGGAGCTCATCGGGCAACCTTTCCGTAAGTTCTTTACTGACCCGGAGCGCGCCCAGGCCGGCATTGATGAGGTAATCACTCAGAATGAAGTGTCTAACTATGAGTTGATGGTAGTCACTAAGGATGGACGCCAGATACCCGTTTCTTACAACGCCACCGTGGTGCGTGATTCCAAAGGCAAGATAACAGGTGTTGTTGGTAGTGCGCGGAACATGTCTGTGTTCAAAAAGGCGGAGAAACAAAAGGCAGAAACAATGAATGAGCTTGGACGTTCTAATGCCGAACTGGAACAGTTTGCCTATATATCCTCCCATGACCTTCAGGAACCGCTGCGCATGGTTTCGAGTTATACGGAACTTCTTTCCAGACGTTACAAGGGTAAACTGGATGCGGACGCCGATGAGTTTATTGCCTATGCTCGGGATGGCGCCATTCGCATGCAGAAAATAATCAATGACCTGTTGACCTATTCGCGGGTGAGTGCAATTAAATCTGAGTTTAAGCCGATTGACTGCGAGGATGTATTGGAGAGCGGCCTGACTAATCTAAAGGCAGCGATTGAGGAAAGTGATGTGGCGGTGACCCACGATCCCCTACCTACCGTGATGGGCACGAGATCGCAGTTTGTTCAGTTGTTTCAGAACCTGATCGGTAACGCCATTAAGTTTCGCGCGGAAAAGGGACCGTGCATTCACATCTCTGCCCAGCAAAAGGGAAATGAATGGGTCTTTTCGGTAAAAGATAACGGGATCGGCATCCAATCGGAGCATAAAGAGCGTATCTTTGTTGTCTTCCAGCGCCTGCATGACAAGGAGGATTATCCCGGCACCGGCATCGGCCTGTCCATCTGCAAGAAGATTGTGGAGGGCCACGGGGGGAGAATCTGGATAGAGTCAGAGCCCGGAAAGGGTTCAACGTTTTACTTCACAATCCCAACGAGAGGAGATAAATAGCTATGAATAATACAATAGGCGATAATGTTGTTAGGATTCTATTGGTAGAGGATAACCTGGGCGACATACGCCTGACAAAGGAAGCCTTGAAGGAGAACAAATTTAGGAACGATTTATACGTGGTCCGGGATGGGATAGAAGCCATGTCCTTCCTGAAGCAAGAAGGAGAGTACACCAATATGCCTTGCCCAGACCTCATCCTGCTTGACCTGAACCTACCCAGGAAGGATGGCCGCGAGGTGTTAATGGAGGTTAAAGAAGACCCCAAGCTGAAACGCATCCCAGTGGTGGTCCTGACTACCTCAGAGGCCGAAGAGGACGTCTTAAAGTGCTACGATTCGCACGTTAATTGCTACATCAGAAAGCCGGTTGACCTGGGACAATTCATGAAGATAGTGGGAGGTATTGAAGATTTCTGGGTTGATATCGTCAAGCTGCCAAGTAGTCAATGAAATGGACGATAATCATATCAGAGTTCTGCTAGTTGAGGATAATCCCGGAGACGCCCGTCTGATTCGGGAAATGCTGGTCGAGGCCAAAAATGTTTCCTTTAATTTGGAGCATTTCGACCGCCTAGAGGCAGGGCTGGAGCGACTGTCTAAAGGAGGGATAGATGTGAGCCTGGTCGATCTTTCGCTGCCGGACAGCCAAGGGATTGACACGGTGAGGGAGATGCATTCTCATGCACCAGAAGTGCCCATGATAGTGCTGACAGGTCTCGGCGATGAAACGCTTATAAGCAAGGTAATGAAAGAGGGGACGCAGGATTATCTGATTAAGGGGCAAGTGGATAGCAATTTGCTGGTACGCTCCATACGCTATGCCATCGAGCGGCTCGAGCAGCACAAGCAGGCAATGGGGCTTCTGGAAGAGGCAGGGGCGAAGCTTGCCAAGGCCAATCAAGACCTTGAGAAAAAAGCCGAAGCTCTTGCCGCATCCAAAGCCTATACCGAATCAATTATACAGAATTTTTTAGATACCCTCATCGTGGTTGACGCGGAAGCGAAAATAAAGACCGTGAACTCAGCAACCTGTCATCTATTAGGTTACACAGAAGAAAAACTCATTGGGCAGCCCATAAGTATTATTTTTGCAGAAGAAGAAGAAGAAGAAGTTAAGAGGGTGTTCCAATTTTTGCGTGACCCCGAAAATAAAGAAGCCCTTCGCTCCCAAGATACCATTCGTAATTGTGAACTAACCTATAAAGCCAGAGATGGACGACTCACTCCAATGTTATTTAATGCCAGTGTGCTAACAGATGAAGCAGACAATATTACGGGCGTGGTGGCGGGAGCAAAGGATATCACAGAAATAAAGCAGGCGGAGGAAGCGCGACGAAAAGCTGAAGAGCACTTTAGGAAGGTTATCGAAAATATTTTCAAATTTGTGCCAGAAGGTCTATTAGTTTTTACAGATAAATTAAACTTATTTAAAGAAAATAAAGCTTTTGAGGACATTGTTAAAAAATATTCAGTTAAGCTAAACTTTACAGAACAAGAACTCAAGAAAATAATTATTGAACAGGTAAAGAACAGAATAATTAACGAAAATAACAGAGAAATCAGGATTTCTAAAAAACAATGATAAGCAAGCAAAAAATAGGTAAAATAATTTTCTCTAAAGTATTACAGATGCCCTTAACAAAGTATCTCACCTATATTGAGAAAATAACAAAGGGATTAACAGAGCCTTTTACAAATTATGATCATCAAAAAAAAGCATTTTATGCTAAAGTAATGATTAAAGATGCAACCCTCTGTTTTGAGATTTCGGATGAACGTTTAGAGACTGTCTATTCAACTGAAAAATATACTGAAAATAAAATAATATGTTCATTAAAATGGATCAATAGCAGGAATAAATTCTCTTTGCATGTTTTAAAAAGTCTTCTTCATTACCAAAGTAAATATTGGTTTTCTGGAAAAGAGATAGACTTAAAGCCTTTGACTTTAAAGGAGTTCTTATCGTTATACCCACTGCAGTATCTTGATCAATCCCGACTTTCAAGGCTAATTTCAAATTTATCAGTTATAAGTCCCCAAAATCGGGTCATTAATCTTCAAAGTCTATTTATATCAAAGAAAAAATATCACGCATGTCTTATTAAAGAAATAGTTAGGGATAACGGAAATGCCTTGAAAGATAAGGATATTCAACATCTATTAGCTCAAAAAGAGGTACATTTATACCTCAGAACGATATGTAATTGCAGGAATTTACATAATATTCCTAACTATAAAGAAAGAGTCGTCGCTTACCATTATAATAAAGATATTAACTTTGTTGATTACATAATGTTATCAATAAAATATTTCTATAAAACTCCAGCCGAAGCTGGAGTTTATGAATTGAGTGTCTTATCCAAAATTGGTTACCAGAATCACAGGAGTAATGTTATATATATAGGTTCCTCTAAAAACCTGCGAAAGCGAATAAGAAGCTATTTAGGTAATAATTTTAAAAATAGTCGTTTAGGTAAATTTATCAATAGCTATGATGTATTTGTACGCTTTTATTTGACTGAAAACTACATTTCAGTAGAAAGAAAGTTACTTAAAAATTTTAAAAACAACTATGGTGAGTTACCGAAGACTAATAGTCTTGGGGGATAATCATGGAAAAGGATAAGAATAATATAGAAGAACTTATTCTGCAGCTCGACTTAGCAAGAGTATTTTTTGAAGAAGAAGAAGAAGAAGCCAGTATTGTCGTATCACTTAAGGATATCACCAAGCGCAAAAAAATCGAGCAGATGAAGGATGAGTTCATCTCCAGTGTCTCCCATGAGCTAAAAACCCCCCTTGCTATAATTAAAGAAGTTATAAGCCTGGTTATAGATGAAATTCCGGGTAAGATAGTTGAAGCGCAGAGGGACATTTTAACTACAGCCCAGGAGAATATAGACAGACTTTCCAACATAATCAATTCTTTGTTGGATATTTCCAGAATTGAGTCTGGAAAACTGAAATTGTACACAAAACCTGTAAATATGAGCGAACTCATTAAAAATACCGTATCTGATTTTAAGTATTTAGCAGAGCAGAAAGGAATTTTACTTGATTATAAAGTTCCTCAGGCCAAAGTGGATATTTTCTGTGATGCGGATAAAATTAGACAGGTTTTAGTAAATCTTATTTACAATGCCCTTAAATTCACCTCCCAGGATGGCAGGATAAAGGTAATCTGTAACGAGAATGGGAATGAGGTTATAGTTTCTGTTCAAGATACAGGAATAGGGATTTCGGAGGAAAATATTCCCAGGTTATTTGATCGATTCATCCAATTTGACAGAAAATCGGGTCCAGGAGAAAAAGGCACCGGTCTGGGACTGGTAATCTCCAAAGGAATAGTGGAGCTGCATAAGGGCAGAGTCTGGGTGGAAAGCAAGCTCAACAAGGGCTCAGAATTTTACTTCAGTCTTCCTAAATTGAGTTCTGAGAAACCTAGTTAGCCACAGATTCACACAGATGAATACAGATAAGCTTAAACACAAAGAAATTACAGATATTATTCTTAAGAGTTTTTATGAAGTTTATAATGAACTTGGTGATGGATTTTTAGAGTCTGTCTATGAAAATGCCTTATATATTGTGCTCATTGGATATGGATTATGTGTAGAAAGACAGAAAGATATTTCTGTTTTTTTTCGAGGTCATATTATCGGAGATTTTAAGGCAGATTTGATTGTAAACGAAAAAGTAATTGTTGAGCTAAAAGCAGTTCGCACTCTTGATCCAGTACATGAAGCTCAATTAATTAATTACTTGAAGGCAACAACTATTGAAGTTGGTTTATTATTGAATTTTGGCAGAAAACCAGAATTCAAGAGATTTGTATATGACAATAAAAGAAAAATATCAGCGTAAATCTGTGGCTGAATAATTACAATTCTGAGAAAATAAAGAAAAGGAATAAAAATGGCTAAGAAAATACTTGTTGCTGATGACGAACCTGATGTGGTAAAGGTATTAAGCATGAGACTGAAAGCACATAATTATGAAGTAATAGCTGCTTTTGACGGACTTCAGGCGGTAAGGGAGGCGTACAAGGAAAGACCTGACTTGATTCTCCTGGATATCATGATGCCTCTTGGGGATGGCTATACAGTATTTGAAAATCTGAAGAGGTCTGCGCAAATCAGGCTAATTCCGGTAATATTTATCTCTGCTTTACCACCCCGGCAGGTGCAACAGAAAGTAGAGGAACTTGGCGCTCAAGGTTTCATCACCAAGCCCTTTGACTCCAAAGCACTCGTTGCCGAAGTCAAGAAAATCCTCGGCGAATAAAAAATGGGATGGGTTCACTGAGTATTTAACTGGATAGTATAGGAATTTCCTTTTTCCCCTCACCTCAATCCTCTCCCCACCGGGGAGAGGGAAAGGAGAGAGGGGTAACTGGAGCTACTTTGAACTTTGAATTTACTATGAGCCATCAGCTATGAACTATGAGCTAATTTAAAAGTAGACAGGGAAGATGGAAGTTAAAAGGGCAGTCATAATTGTAGTGATTCTGGGGATAGTTCTGGTGGTACCGTGGATGCTGGTGTTAGGAATCGTTCCTTTCAAAAAGGTGGATAAACAACTGATAGAGGGACCGGTCACTGTACAGGTGAGTCTTGAGGAGACTGCTTTTTCTCTCTCATATTGGCTGGAAAAGGAGGAGAAAATGGACGAGATGTTTGTCTATCACAAAAGTCGGCGGGATCCATTTCTGTCCGCGGTCAAGAAGAAAGAAGAAGTAGAGGAGAGCCTGCCGATTCAGCCTCCTAAATTAGTGCTAAAGGGTATTGCCTGGGATGAAACCGAGCCCCTGGCTTTAATCAATGATCTGGTTGTCAAGGAGGGCGATACTATCCAGGGAGCCAGAATAGTGAAGATAGACTTTGACCAGGTGACCGTCTGGTATATCTCTAAGAACTTTGTCATTAAATTGATAGAGTGGGAAGGTAAGGAGACAATACGTTAGGCAATAATAAATAGGTGGTGAGAAATGGCGATGACAGAAGAGCCTAAAGAGTCCATATCCTATCGATATGTTAATGTTATCAAAAAAGAGCTGGTAAGCGAGGGATTGATCAACGAGGATCAATTAAAGACAGCTATCTCGGTGCAGAGGTCTACTCAAGAAGGGATAGGAACAATCCTGGTGAGATTAGATTTCATAAGTAGGGAGAAGATAACAGATTTCTTGGGACGCCATTTAGGCATCCCCTATGTAGACCTAAAGGGATACCTCATTGATCCCCGGGTAATAGAATTAGTGCCAGAAGAGATGGCTCGTAAGTGCAAGTTAGTTCCTTTATTTAAAATCGAGAATAATTTAACTGCGGCCATGGTGGACCCTTTAAATATTGCCCTCATTGATGCTCTGGCTCACCATACAGGATTGACTATTGAGCCGATGGTTAGCAGCGAAGAGGATATTATTAGGACTATCAACCAATATTATTCTCAAGCCCGCGACTCCGAAGGAGTTCTTGGCAAGGAGAATAATCACCATCTTATCTCTGGAGTTGAGGTAAGCGAGCAAAAGCTTGAAAGTATTGCCGCTATCCCTCCTATTATTCGCCTGGTAAATGAGGTAATTCTTGAGGCTGTGCGTGAGCGAGCTAGCGATATTCACTTGGAGCCGGAGGAGAAAAATCTTCCGGTTCGTTTCCGCATTGATGGTGTTTTACGTGAAGCAAAAGTTCTCTCTAAGAAGCTAGAACTAGCCATTGTCTCTCGCATAAAGATTATAGCTAAACTCGATATTGCCGAAAGAAGAATCCCTCAGGACGGAAGCTTTACCGTAACCGTGGAAAATAGACCCATTGACCTGAGAGTGTCCACCTTTCCCACCGCTTTTGGAGAAAAGGTAGTAATGCGGGTTTTAGACAGGGAGAGGTTCTTGATGGGATTAGAGCAACTGGGATTTTTGCCCCAGACCTTGAAAATATTTAACTCTCTCATAGAAAATCCTCATGGGATAATCCTGGTCACTGGGCCCACTTCCTCCGGCAAGAGTACCACCCTTTATGCTGTCCTCAACGCTATTAAATCAGTGGAAAAAAATATCATCACCATAGAGGATCCA
>Ga0315547_1000104_pt1 | contig 96573 bp, 82 predicted proteins | sample SalMarSW160240MG_2_FD_202542 | JGI IMG/M metagenome (GOLD analysis project Ga0315547, IMG submission 202542) | Salt marsh sediment microbial communities from the Plum Island Ecosystem LTER, Massachusetts, United States - Salt Marsh Sediment SW1601-240 ...
GCATTGCGGTCACACATCTCCCTTCGCCTACGGCTTTGGGAGATGTGTGACCATTTCAAAGATCAAAACACTTTAAAAAAAGTCAATGAAAATATAACCAAAAAAATAAAACTTATATGTAGGAGTAAGAAATGAAAGAAGTTCTTGAAAAACTAGGAATAAATGAAGTAAATCCCGGCGCTTATTGTGGTGAATGGCTTGATACAAGAGGTGAAATTATTGAAGTCTTCTCACCAATTGATGATTCTATTATAGCAAAAGTAAAATCTGCTTCAAAAGAAGATTATGAAATTGTATCAAAAAAAGCACAAGAAACTTTTAAGATTTGGAGAATGATTCCTGCTCCAAAAAGAGGAGAAATTATTAGACAAATCGGTTTGGAGCTTAGAAAGTATAAGAATGAACTTGGTCAACTTGTTACTATTGAAATGGGAAAGATTCTTACAGAAGGTCTTGGTGAAGTGCAGGAAATGATTGATATGGCAGATTTTTCTGTGGGTCTATCACGACAACTTTATGGTTTGATAATGATGTCAGAAAGACCAAACCATAGAATGTATGAACAATGGCATCCACTTGGTGTTATAGGAATAATCTCCGCATTTAATTTTCCAGTTGCTGTATGGTCATGGAATGCTTTCATTGCAGGTGTTTGTGGTGATACAATGATTTGGAAACCATCCTCTTCAACACCTTTAACTGCTATCGCTGTTACTAAAATTGTTCACAAAGTGCTTGAAAAAAATGAAGTTCCAAAAGCAATATTCAATCTTGTTATCGGTAGAGGAAGCATCATTGGAGAAAAACTTATAAATGACAAAGCTGTCTCTCTTATTAGCGCAACAGGTAGTTGTCAGATGGGCAAGAAAGTTTATCAAGCAGCAGCAAAAAGATATGGACGAGTTATACTTGAATTGGGTGGAAACAATGGAATTATTGTTATGGAAGATGCAAACCTTGAACTTGCACTAAAAGCAGTCCTTTTTGGTGCAGTTGGTACAGCTGGACAAAGATGTACAACTACTCGTAGAGTATTGCTTCATGAAAAGATATTTGATATATTTGCTGAAAAGCTGAAGAAAGCTTATTCTTCTGTTAGAATCGGAAACCCTCTTGATGAAAATACCTTAATGGGACCCCTGATTGATCAATCAGCAGTAAGAGTGTATATTGATGCTTTACAACGAATTAAAGAGCAAGGTGGAGAAATAATTTACGGTGGCAAAGTTATAACCGAGAATATACCCGGAAAGTGTTATGTTGAACCTACAATTGTTATTGCTAAAAATGATATGCCAATAGTTCAGGAAGAAACTTTCGCACCAATACTTTATTTGATAAAAATTAAAGATATTGATGAAGCAATTACCTTTCATAATGATGTTCCTCAAGGACTTTCATCTGCGATATTTACAAATAATTTACGATACGCTGAGCAGTTTCTCAGCCATTCAGGTAGTGATTGTGGTATTGCTAATGTGAATATTGGCACAAGTGGTGCTGAGATTGGTGGTGCATTTGGTGGGGAAAAAGAAACAGGTGGAGGAAGAGAAGCAGGAAGTGATGCCTGGAAAGCTTATATGCGGAGACAAATTAATACGATAAACTGGGGTAAAGAAATGCCTCTTGCTCAAGGTGTGAAATTTGATGTTTGAAAGATAACCTTGCGGATGGTCGCAGACCCCCGCAATGGTTAAACAGCAACAGGATGAACCTGTTGCTACCCGCCAGCTGTTGGGTATCCCCAATTAGATTGGGGACGGGTTTACCCCGTTAGATAGTAAACTAAATTGAACTTTACCGTCTTAACAAGATAAATATTATCTAACGGGGTTTATCCCAAATCAAAATAATCCCCGCGGACGCGGGGAGAAGCGATTTTCAGATGCAATATATTAGATTATTATTGGGGACTTTTTAAGTAGGTGAGTTTCGGCGTTAAAAAGGGTACATTATTAAGAAAGATTATTTGAAGTCGGCAAGTCTCTTGCCGAATTCAGCCGAAAGACTCCCACCAAAATAAATGTGGACAGGCGGCTACTCCATATTAATTAATGGATTTTTATATAAAAATAATAAGACCTTAAGACTTGACACATGTTTAAAGATTTGTATAAAGAAATAAATATTTCTTTGTGTGCTTTTATAATGAATTATAGGAGGTAAGAATGCTTAAACAAAGTATTATTCACGAGAAATTGGTAGGGAAAATATTATTAATTATAATATTTATTTCATTAGCTCTTATACTAACTTTCTGCACAAAAAAGACCACTTCACCAGATGAGCAATTAAAAGCACCTACTAATTTGCAGATTACTTTAGTAGAGAATAATAAAATACAAATTTCCTGGCAGGATAATTCTACTAATGAAACAAAATTTCTTATTGCTCGAAAAGTGGGAACATTTGATTGGTTTGAAAATTATGGAGAAGTTGAAGCTAATATTACCACTTTCCCTGATGAAATAAACACTAACTCAGATACAATTTATTCTTATAGAGTAAGAGCATTTGATGGAAACGATTATTCGGAATATTCTATTCCTGCTGGCTGGTTTGGAGAAAATTCTGCTCCGACTAATTTACAATTAGAACAAATTACACAGGATAGCATAAAACTTACATGGCTGGATAATAGTGTTGGTGAATTGAATTTTCGCGTTGATAGAAAAATTGGTAATGCAGATTGGCAGGAGAACTATAAAATACTTAAACCGGATACTACAAGTTATATTGATTATAATCCATCTTTATACGATACTTGCTATTATAAAGTTTTTGCGACTTGTGGAAATTCTTATTCTGATTCCACCCAGAATTATTTCATTCCATTTCTTCCCGCACCATCAAATTTAGCAATAGAAGCTCTTTCTGCAACATCTGTTAAACTTACATGGCAGGACAACTGCGATAGAGAAGATGGATATCTAATTTACAAAAGGTTAGAAGAAACTGATTGGAATATAATAAATTTTCCACCAAACACTGAAGAATGGACAGATGAAGATGTAATTCCCGGAATAGTTAATTATTACAAAGTTTGTGCTTATATTGGAGTGGATCATTCTGGTTATATTGAAGATAATATTAATACATTACCAGCTCCAAATAATTTACAAATTGAACAATTAAATGTGCATACTTTCAAATTGGATTGGGATGACAACAGTAATTTTGAACAGGGATTTAAGATTGATAGAAAAATTGATGATGAAGATTGGGTAAATGAAATTGGAGTCGTTGATTCTAATAATACTGAATGGATTGATGATTCAATTGGAAGGAATTATGAAGTTGTCTTTTATAGAGTTTACGCATTTTATGATGAGTATAATTCTACAAAAATTGAGTCAAATAGTAATATTATTTTTCCTGCTCCAACAAATTTACAAATAGAACAACTATCAATTTATGAAATAAGGTTAACCTGGAATGATAATAGTGATGGAGAGGAGGGTTTTAAAATTGACCGTAAAATAGGAAACGAAAATTGGGATATTAGTTTTGGGGTTATTGATGCAAATACTGAAGAATGGATAGATACCGAGCCTGTTTTTGATGAAATAAATTACTATCGTGTTTATGCGTATGCAGGAAATAATTATTCTCTTTCTGTTGAGGAAAATGTAAATAATATTATTCAAGCGCCAAGTTGTTTTGTTGCATTACAGCAAAATGTTCATATTTTTGAGTTATCTTGGCAGGATAACTGTGAATTTGAACATGGATTCAAAATTGAAAGGAAAATTGATAATGATAGTTGGACTTTAATTGTTACACTACAAGCTAATGATACAACTTATACTGACGATTTAAATGTTAAAAATAAGAATTGGGAAATAGTTTATTATAAAATTTATGCCTTTTACCAAGATAATTTGTCTGAATTAGTTGAAACAAGTTGTAATATATTTTTTCCCTCACCGTCAAATTTAACTTATCAGAAGCTAAACATATCTGCTATTCAATTAAATTGGACATATAATAGTTATGGAGAAGATGGATTCAAAATTGATAAAAAAGTTGGAGAGAACGATTGGCAGGTAGAATATGGTATTGTTAATGAAACTACTCTTGAATGGATAGATGTAAATGCCGAGATAAATCAAATACTTAAATATCGTATTTATGCTTATAGTGGTGGTAATACTTCAGATTTTACTGAAACAGAAGAGATTGATAATTCCATTCCAATACCAACAAATTTAAATGGAACCCCTATTGATGTTTCTCAAATAGACTTAACATGGACAGATAACTCTATTGGTGAAGATGGTTTTAGAATTGAACAAAAAGAAGATGAGGGTGATTATGTTGAAATTGGAACAACCTCTCAAAATAATTATGTTGCTTCAAATCTAAATTTAGACTCTGATTATACATTTAGAGTTCGCGCATATAAAGATATTTATAATTCTGACTTTAGCAATGAATTTTCAATAAATATCAGCCAAGATGTTGCACCAACTAATTTATCAAGCATTGTGACTATTGATGGAATACAAATTCAATGGACTGATAATTGTAGTTTTGAGACAGGTTTTATTATTCAAAGAAAAAAGGAAGGTGAAGAATATCAAACCATTCATACAAATGATGAAAACGATAACGATTATTTAGATATTAGCACTGAACCAGCCACAAAATACTATTATAGATTAACCGCTGAATTGGGAATATATCAATCAGGGTGGAGTAATGAGATAAATTTATTAACTTTTCCTGATAATATTATTGTTGATTGCAATGGAAATGGGCATTATTTAAATATCCAAGACGCTATTTATGATGCAAATAATGGAGATTCAATTAGTGTAAATGAAGGTACTTATTATGAGAACATAAACTTTTATGGTAAAAAAATTACAATAGGAAGCTTATTTCTTATTTCACAAGATGATTACTATATTTCTCATACAATTATTAATGGTAATGCTAATTATAGTGTAGTGGTTTTTAATAGTGGTGAGGATGAAGACTCAAAGCTAATTGGTTTTACAATTACAAATGGTTCTGCTTCTAAAGGCGGTGGGATTTATTTCCATAATTCTAATCCAAACTTAACGGATTTTACTGTAATTGCAAATACTTCTCAGCATGCCGGGGGAATTTCCTTATGGTATTCTAGTCCACATTTTACCAATTTTACCATAACTGGAAATACTGCTGATGAGAATGGCGGTGGTATTTATGTAGGAAGTGAATCAGTTCCAGTTTTAACTAACTGCACTATTAGTGAAAATATAGCTGGTGACTTAGGTGGTGGTATTATATGTGGTGATTTGATACTACAAAATTGTTTAATAGGCCAAAATATTGCTCAAAATGGCGGTGGTATTTGGTGTGGTAGTGGCTATTCAGACGCCGAGTTAACAAATGTAATTATAAGTGGAAACACAGCTTATGAAAATGGTGGTGGTATTTGGTGTGGTGAAAGCACTACAACAATTGTATTAACAAATGTTACGATAAGTGAAAATACTACCAATATTAATGGTGGTGGTATTTACTGTAGAAGTAATTACACTTTAAATTTACTTAATTGCATACTTTGGAATGATTCACCCGAAGAAATATACCATTGGGATATTGGCGATAATATTTCAGTAACATATTCGGATATTGAAGGAAGCTGGATTGGAATGTGTAATATCAATGCGAATCCGCTTTTCGTGAGTAATGAAGATTTCCATCTACAAATAGGTTCTCCCTGTATAGATGCAGGTAATCCTGAGTCACAATATAACGATACAGACGGCACAAGAAATGATATGGGGGCTTATGGTGGGCCTGGTGGAGATTGGTAGCAACAAATCAAAAAAATATATGAGAGTTAATGTATGAAAAGAATTTCAAAAGAAAATGCAATTAAAGAATTACAAAATTCAATAAATCAAATTGATAACTTAAAAAATGAACAGCAAAGAGCAAACAGTCCAAAATTTAAAAAATGGAAAAGAAATACTGAGATCTCAATTAGTCAAATTTTTAAAGACAAAGACGAGCAACATAAAAGTGAATTTTCAAGAATATGTTATACTAGCGATTATTATGGGGATAATAAGCTATGGTATTTTATTGTAGATACTGAGGCTTATAAAAGAAGTTTAGACGAGACACGCTCTCTTTTAGAATCAATGATAGAAGAGATTGAAAAATATTGGGAAGAAGGTATAGAACCTGAAGATATTAATAATGAAAATTATTATGTTAATACAGATAGAATTGAGGAATTGAAATCAATTAAAAATTCTAATTTTGATTTGGTTAAATTGATAAGATTCTGTGAAGAGATTAATATATGTTATAAGAATAACTGTTTATTAGCTACTGGAATGCTTGTAAGAGCAATTACTGACCATGTTCCTCCAATTTTTCAGAAATCAAATTTCAATGAGGTAGCAAATAATTATGGTGTTAAGAGTTTTAAAGATTCTATGAAGAATCTAAATAATTCATCAAGAAAAATTGCTGATTCATTTTTGCATATTCAAATAAGAAATAAAGAATCATTACCAAATAAACTCCAAGTTAATTTTTCTCAAGACCTTGATGTTTTGTTGTCAGAAATTTATAGAATTTTAAAATAGTGAAGTATATGAATACAGATAATGGTGATTTTCACCTACAACCTGGTTCTCCCTGTATAGATGCTGGAAATCCAGACCCACAATATAACGACCCAGATGGTTCAAGAAATGATATGGGAGCTTATGGTGGACCTGGTGGAGATTGGTAATAGAAAATAATTCAAAATGAAAATTTTTACAGATGATTTGATTGAGAAAATCCAAGAAATTCATAATAATACTAATATGCACAATATTATAAATTCTGAATTTTTTAGAAAATTATTATTAAATATGGATAATGTTGTAGCAAGAGTTCCCCCTGAAAAACGAAAAGATAAAATTGGAAAATTAATGTCTAAAGAAAATTTTATACAAATATATAATGAATTATTAGTTGGTTATTTGTTTAAGGAATTTGACTTTTATGTTGAATACGAACCTACTTTTATTGAATATGAACCTAAATGCAATGAAAAGCCACCTGATTTTCGTATAATAAAAGATGAACAGTCTATAATTGTAGAAGTTTTTACTAAGAATATTGATGAAAGATCGCAGAAAATAGATAATTGTGAAATTGATTTGATAAGAAGAATAAAAAAAATCCCAATTGGTGTTAAGCTGAATCTTTCCCTAAGTGAAATAGAATTAAAAAAGTTTAATTCTGGAACTAATAAACAGATAGTAAATGAGTTAGGAAAGTGGTTAAAAGGTAAACCCCAAAAGGGCTTATGTTTTACAAAATACGGTATAATTTTTGAAGTTGACCACTATGATGAGAGATCTCATGCAACTCTAAAACCTGGATTTTCAAAAGGTGTTAGCTCAGATAATTTAAAAGATAAATATAGAAAGAAATATAAACAACATTCTGCTTTAATTAACATTATGAATATTCCTTATATAATAGTATGTATTACAAATAATTTTATAGAACATGGTATTCCCGAGTTCCTTGAAGTTATTTTTGGGCAAGTTTTTCCTACAATCACTTTTGATAAAAAAGGGAATATTATTGAAGAAAGTTTTGTTCATCAGAATAATGGTTTATTTAGTAAATTCAAGCGTCAGAAAGTAAGTGCTGTTATATTAATCAATAATTTATTTAATAAGTTTGTAATAGAAATTATTCGTAATGAAAATGCTTTGCACAAATTGCCAGTTGAAATTTTCCCACAATTTAATTGGAATGAAAATGGGATTTATGGAAAAAGGGAACTGCCTTTGGCATGATTTATAGCAAAATAATTTATAGGAGAACCAATGAAAGAAGGACAGCGAAAGCAAATTAAAGTAAGCATTCAGAAAGAATCTGCAGAAGGTATTTATTCTAATATTGTGTTTATGAATTTTAATGCTTCAGAATTTATTGTTGACTTTGGAAGAATACTTCCAGCAGTCCCAGAAGCAAAGATTTATTCAAGGATTATTATGAATCCACAACATTGCAAAAGATTGATGCATCTACTTGAGAGAAATATTGATAAATTTGAAAAGCAGTTTGGAGAGATTTCCCTTCCTGAGCAAAAAAACGGAACAAGGGATATTGGATTTCATTCTGAGGTTAAATAAAAAATAAGTTCATAAGAACAATTTGTTTTACGGCTAATAATATATTCTAAACAGCAGTTATTCTTGACTTAAAAATTACAGTTGAAAAAATTTAACAAATTTTTCAATAAAAATAATTTGCAAGAGGTTTGCTAATGAAAAAGCACTGGTTTCGGACTGTATGCATAATAGTAGTTTTTCTGGTTATACTTTATTATCTATTGCCACTCATTGCAAAACAGAAATATGCAATATGTAATTTAGAAGTTTATGACCAGAACAATGAAAAGATATATGAAGTTACAGAACAAGAGTATAAGCTTGGCAGTAATAAATTTGGCTTAGATTTCGATAATGCTATAAGTGGTGCTACGATAAATGATACCATTACAGTTGAAGGCAGATTGCCAGATGAGATTTTACGAAATTTAGATGTAGAGGTTGATTTTACTCAAAACCAATTAATTAAAGCTAAACTTGTTAATAGGGTCTCCAAATCTGTATTGCCATCCTGGTTTAGCAAAAAGGAATTAAAGCTTGGGCTGGATTTGCAAGGTGGTATGCATTTAGTTCTTGATGTTGATACCAAAGGATTATCAAAAGATGCAGCGGAATCAAGTGTTAAAGGTGCTCTGGAAATTATACGAAATAGGATAGACCAGTTTGGAGTTTCTGAGCCAACCATTCAAAAAATTGGCTCTGCACGAATTCTTGTGCAGCTTCCTGGATTGCGAGACGCTAATAGAGCCAAGGGTTTGATTGGAAAGACCGCACTCCTTGAATTTAGTCTTTTAGCAAATAATGAAGATATTAAAGAAACCGTTGATGCTTTGGATAGTTATTTAAAAAATAATTATGAAAAATATGCTTTCTTAAAGAAAGTTGAGGAAGAGAAAGCAACTGCAGTAGAAGAAGCGCTTCTTGAAAAACCTGAAGAGCTTGCTGATACAACAAGCGAAACAACTGACACAACTGGTGTAATAGAAGATGAGTCTAAATATAATAATCTTTTCTCTTCTTTGATTGCTGTTTATGGCTCTGAACTTGTGGTCAAGCCCGAGAATTTACCTCTTTTTAAAAAACTTATTTCCCTCCCCGAAATTAAGAAAGTTATGCCAAGCGGAATCAAGATTTTGCTTGGAAAGATAAATCCGAAAGATATTTATGGAGCCCGACCTGTTTATTTTCTATATGATAAAGTAGAGCTAACTGGCGCCTCATTAAAATCAGCTGATGTGCGTATTGGTCAAGGAATGGATCCGAAAACCGCTAATAAGCCTTATGTAAGTTTACAATTTGATAATGAAGGTGCTCGCATCTTTTCAAATGTAACAGGCCAGCATATAAAAGAAAGATTAGCAATTGTGCTGGATAATATAGTTCATTCTGCACCGGTTATCCAGGATAAAATAAGAGGTGGTAATGCACAAATTACTGGAAATTTTGATATGAAAGAAGCTAAAGATTTAGCAATTGTTCTACGTGCTGGCAATCTCCCTGCGCCAGTTAATATTATTGAAGAAAGAACAGTTGGTCCTTCTCTTGGCTCTGATTCAATTAAAGCTGGAGTCAATGCAGCTCTTATCGGTATGATAGTTGTGGTGCTTTTTATGATGATTTATTATAAAATTTCTGGAGTTATTGCTGATTTTGCACTTTTATGTAATATATTTATTATCTTGGGAGCTTTAACAATGTTGAATGCGAGCCTGACCTTACCAGGTATTGCTGGAATTATTCTTACTATTGGTATGGCTGTTGATGCTAATGTGCTAATTTTTGAGAGAATTAGAGAAGAAATTAGGTCGGGGAAAACTGTTAGAACTGCAATTGATAATGGATATAAAAGAGCTGTAATTACTATTGTTGACGCAAATATTACTACATTAATTACTGCTATTGTGCTTTATCAGTTCGGTACAGGTCCTATTAAAGGCTTTGCAGTAACCCTGAGTTTGGGTATCTTAGCATCAATGTTTACAGCAATAGTTGTAACAAGAGCTATCTTTGATAATATTGTAACTCGTAAAGCCAGGAAAACTCTTAGCATATAAAATGAGAGGAAGTAAAGCCACGAATCCCGATTTACTCGTCTTGGCGAAGCAAGCCGAAGCCAGATCAGGAGCCAAGACTGGCCGAGCCTGACGGGGTGAATTTGTAGCAAATAATTAATTGGAGAATGAAATGAGACTTTTCAAGAATTCCAATATAGATTTTATCAAAAGACGAAAGATAGGCTTTCTTGTATCTGCAATTTTCATTGTTGCAGGAATTTTATCTTTAATTATCAATGGAGGTCCAAAGTATGGGATAGATTTCACAGGTGGAACACTAATAGAATTTGATTTTACTCCGGATAATCCTGATTTGCCTCCTATTGCCATTCAAGAAATAAGAGATGTTCTATCATTGCAAGGCTATAGTGATGCAGAAATCCAAGAGTTTGGGAATCCTAATTATGTTTTAATCAAAATAAAAACGAGTGAAAGTGCAAAAGAAGATGAATCAAAAGTAATAAAAATTTTGCAGGATAAATTTCCTAAATATGCCGGCAATAAAGAAATTGCAGAATTTGAAAGACGAAGAGAACATGTTGGCTCAAAAATCGGTGAAGAACTGCGAGGTAAAGCTGTTATTGCAATATTAATATCCTTGTTAGGAATAATACTTTATATTTGGTGGAGATTCGAACTAACATATGGATTTGCAGCAATACTGGCTTTATTCCATGATGTTATTATTACAATTGGTCTTTTTTCTATTTTTGGAAAAGAACTAAATATAGCTGTAATCGGCGCATTGTTAGCAATAATTGGTTATTCTCTTAATGATACTATTGTTGTCTTTGTGCGAATAAGAGAAGACCTAAAAGTTTATCGTAGAGAAAAATATGAATCTATTATTAATCATAGTATTAACGAAGTATTATCCCGTACAGTAATAACCTCATTAACTACACTTTTTGTTGTTCTTGCATTATTTATATTTGGTGGTGAGGTGATTCACAATTTTGCTTTTGCTCTTTTATGCGGAGTTGTTGTAGGAACATACTCTTCTATTTTTATTGCCAGTCCTATTCTTGTTGCCTATAAGAATTGGAGTACTAAAAAGTCCAAGTCAAGTTCGAAAAGAAAATAAGACTTAGTAGATTCAGTTTTAATTCCCGAGTTAACCAGTTAACCAGTTAACCAATTTACAAATTTACTAATTTAGTTGTGAATATAATTGCAGGGAAATTTAAAGGTCAAAAATTCAAGGTTCCAAAAGCACATATTCGTCCAACAATGGACAAAGTGAGGGAAGCTGTCTTTTCAATGATAAGAGATAGAATTGCCAATTCTGTTGTTTTAGATTTGTATGCTGGTAGTGGCAGTTTTGGTCTGGAAGCAATTAGCCAAGGAGCAAAAATATGCCATTTTGTTGATAATTCATTTAAAGCCACAAGATGTATAAAAAGAAATCTAAATAAATTTTGTATAACGAACAATGTAAAAGTTTTTGAAAGTTCAGTTTTAAGTTTTATTAATAGATGTGATTCAAATTATTACGATATTGTTTTTGTTGACCCACCTTATAATGCAAAAGTGATATCAAAAATAGTCAAAGTAATATTAGAACAAAATATATTGAAGTCCGGTGGAGTGATTGTAGCTGAATGTAGAATGGACGAGGATTTATCAAAAATAAAGGATAGAATTATAAAGTCAAAAACTTATGGAGATACAAAGATTTTTCTTATATCTAAATAAATAAATGAATGAAACTGAGAAGACCGAATTAAAACTATATAATACCTATACAAGACAAAAAGAGGTTTTTGTTCCAATACGACCGGATTTAGTAACTCTATATACCTGCGGATTAACAGTTTATAATTATGCCCATATAGGTAATCTGCGAACATACATTTTTGAGGATGTGTTAAAAAGGGTTCTCTTTTACAATGGATATAAAGTTAAGCATGTTATGAATATCACAGATATTGGTCATCTGACATCAGATGCTGATGAAGGTGAAGACAAAATGGTTCTATCAGCAAAGAAGGAGAAGAAAACTGTTTGGGAAATTGCTGAATATTATACCAAAGCTTTTGAAAATGATTTAAAGAAGTTGAATATTATTTTTCCTGATTATCATATTAAAGCATCAGAGCAAATACCTCAAATGATAAAATTAATTCAGCGGCTTGAGGAAAAAGGTTACACATATTTTAGGAATGGAAATGTTTATTTTGATATTTCAAAATTTCCTAATTATGGTAAACTTGCAAGACTTGATATGGACAAATTAAGGGCTGGGGCGAGGGTTGCTGTTGATAAATCCAAGAAAAATCCTCTTGATTTTGTCTTGTGGTTTACAAAGTCAAAATTTGAGGACCAAGAAATGAAATGGGATAGTCCATGGGGTAAAGGTTATCCTGGCTGGCATATAGAATGTTCAGCAATTTCAATGCATTATCTGGGGGAGCAGTTTGATATTCACTGTGGAGGCATTGACCATATTCCAGTTCATCATACTAATGAGATTGCACAAAGCGAGGCTGCAACAGGTAAAAAATGGGTAAATTATTGGATGCATGGAGAATTTCTTATATTTAATAGAGAGAAAATGAGTAAGTCAAAAGGTGAGTTCTTAACATTAGATTTATTAAATAAGAAAGGGTATTCACCTATGGTATATCGCTATTTTTGCCTTGGTGCTCACTACCGCCAGCAGATTAGCTTTAGTTACGAAGCGCTTGAAACTGCAAAATCTTCCTATAATCGCCTAAGAAACAAAATAATGGAGATAAAATCAAATAAAGAGCAAAGTAAGCCAAATGAAGAATTTGTCAAAACTATAAAGCATAATTTTTTAGAAAGAATAAATGATGATTTGAATATGCCTGAAGCCCTTGCTGTTCTCTGGAAGGTTCTCAGAACAGACAAGATTGGCAATAAAGAAAAATATGACCTTATCGTAGAATTTGACAAGATTTTTGGGTTGCTTCTTGAAAGAGGTGAAGAACTTCTTAGTGCAGTAGCAAAACAAAAGGTTGATACAGAATTAATAGAAAAGTTAGTAAAGGAAAGGTATGAAGCTCGGGAAAGAAAAGATTGGACAAAATCTGATAAAATTAGGGAGAGATTAATTAGAATGGGAATAGAGGTTCGTGACACATCAAAGGGAACAATTTGGAAAGTAAAAGAATAAAATCGTTAAGTTATATAAATTTTTAATAAAAATTATTTTGTAAAAAAGAATATAAAAAATTTGACAGTTAATTTTATAATTAAAGAAACTGTAAATTCTATAAATTATTTATTAGGATTTATATGCCACCATAGCTCAGGGGTAGAGTCCCGAACATAATGTCGGTGTAGCTTAGTGGTAGAGCAGCTGATTTGTAATCAGCAGGTCGGGGGTTCGAATCCCTTCGCCGGCTCCAATTTAGAATGTTCGGGATAATCCGCCAGCTGGCGGACGGGGGTTCAAATCCCTTCAGTCTCGGCTAGGCCAAGCCTGGACGGACTGGTGGCTCCAGGAAATTTATGTTTGTTTGGGGAGTCTAAACAACAGAATTTTAATTAATTTTGGGGAGATACCCTAGTGGTCAAAGGGAGCAGACTGTAAATCTGCCGGCGAAGCCTTCGGAGGTTCAAATCCTTCTCTCCCCACCATTTGCGGGAATAGCTCAGCTGGCCAGAGCATTAGCCTTCCAAGCTAAGGGTCGCGGGTTCGAACCCCGTTTCCCGCTCCAAGCTCATGTAGCTCAGTCGGTAGAGCACCTCCTTGGTAAGGAGGAGGTCACCGGTTCAATCCCGGTCGTGAGCTCCAGAAAAAAGTTAAATATCTTAGGAGGATATATGGCTAAAGAGAAGTATGTAAGAATCAAACCGCATGTTAATGTTGGAACCATAGGTCATATTGACCATGGAAAAACAACTTTAACTGCTGCAATGACATTGTGTCTTGAAAAGAAAGGACAAGCAAAGTACATCACATTTGACCAGATAGATAATGCTCCTGAAGAAAGAGAAAGAGGGATTACTATTGCTACCGCTCATGTGGAATATGAAAGTGATAAGAGACACTATGCTCATGTTGATTGTCCAGGGCATGCCGACTATATTAAGAATATGATTACTGGCGCAGCACAAATGGATGGTGCAATATTAGTTGTCAGTGCTGCTGATGGCGTTATGCCACAAACAAGAGAACATATTCTTTTGGCAAGACAGGTTGGAGTTCCTTATATTGTTGTATATATGAACAAAGTTGATATGGTGGATGACCCAGAATTGTTAGAACTTGTTGAGTTGGAGATTAGAGATTTATTAAATAAGTATGAATTTCCTGGAGATGAAGTCCCAATAATTCAAGGTAGTGCATTAAAAGCATTGAACTGTGGTTGCGGAAAGCAAGAATGTGAAAATTGTGGCTCAATAGTTAAACTCATAACAGCCTTAGATGAGTATATCCCATTACCAACGAGAGATGTTGATAAACCTTTCTTGATGCCCATTGAAGACATTTTCAGTATTCCTGGACGAGGCACAGTTGCAACTGGCAGGGTAGAACGAGGACAGGTAAAAATTGGAGATAAAGTTGAAAGGGTTGGAATTAAAGAAACCCGTGAGACTGTTGTAACCGGCGTTGAGATGTTTAGAAAGACCCTTGATTCTGGACAAGCAGGAGATAATATTGGTGTGCTTCTACGCGGTGTAGCAAAGGATGAGGTGGAACGTGGAATGGTTTTGGCAAAGCCTAAAAGTATTACCCCACATAAAGTATTTAAGGGTGAAACTTACATCCTGACAAAAGAAGAAGGCGGAAGACATAAACCATTCTTCAGTGGTTATAGACCCCAGTTCTACTTCAGAACAACAGATGTTACAGGAACATTATCCTTGCCAGAAGGCGTTGATATGGTAATGCCAGGTGATAATGTAACAATGTCAGTAGAACTTATTACACCTATCGCTCTTGAAAAAGGTTTGCGTTTTGCTATCCGTGAAGGTGGACGCACGGTAGGAGCTGGAGTAGTTGGAGATATTATTGAATAGGATTATTTATGAGAGATATAATCAAATTGGCTTGTTCCGTGTGTAAATCAAGAAATTATTCAACTGCCAAGAACAAAAGAACACATCCTAAAAGAGTTGAATATAAAAAATATTGTCCAATTTGTAGAAAGCGTACTCTACATAAAGAGACAAAATAATCTGTGTAGGCCTGTAGCTTAAATGGTAAAGCAGCGGTCTCCAAAACCGAAGAGTGCGGGTTCAATTCCTGCCGGGCCTGCCATTATTCTATTATATTGAAAAATATGTTTAAAAAAATTGTAAAATTTCTTAGAGAAGTCACACAAGAATTACACGTTGCTGTCTGGCCCACAAAGGCTGATATTAAAGAAGGAACGACTGTTGTAATCGTATTCTCACTTATTTTAGGTGTGTTTATATGGATTGTTGATAATATATTTAGTCAAATTGTTAGATTTGTACTTTTTAGATGATAGAAAAGCAGTGGTATGTACTACATACTTATGTAAGTAGGGAAAAACAGGTTAAAGAAGCTCTTGAAAAGCTTTTAGAAGATAGTAATCTAAAAGATTATTTTGGTCAGATTATTATTTCTTCTCATAAAACCTTTGTTATCAGAAAAGGTAAGAGGTTAGTGAGAGAAAGAAAGATATTTCCAAATTATCTTCTTATAGAAATGGCTATGACTCCAGAAACTTATAATTTCGTGTTACGAATTCCCGGAGCAACTAAATTTCTTGGAAGTGGAAAAACACCTAAACCCCTTCCTGAGATTGAAATAAACCGTATTTTAGGCATTAAGCAGGATAAAAGTGAGCTTTCAAAAATTATGAGCTTTATTGTTGGTGGGCGTATCAAAATTATTGATGGACCTTTTAATGATTTTGAAGGCACAGTTGAAAGAATTATTGAAGATAAAGAGAAATTAGTAGTTAATGTCACTGTGTTTGGACGAATTACACCTGTAGAGGTGAGTTTCAATCAAGTAGAAAAGCTTGATTAAAGGAAAGAAAGATGGCAAAAAAGATCTTGGCTAAAGTAAAATTACAACTCCCGGCTGGACAAGCAACTCCAGCTCCACCAGTTGGCCCAGCTTTAGGACAACATGGAGTTAATATTGGAGATTTTTGTAAGCAATTTAATGAGAAAACTAAAAATGATATTGGAATGATTATTCCTGCTGAAATTAAGATTTATAAAGATAGATCTTTTAGTTTTATCTTAAAAACACCACCTGCTGCCATATTAATTAAAAAAGAGGTTGGGATAGCAAAGGGTTCACCAGTACCTAATCGCGACAAAGTTGGCACAATTACAAAGGAACAGCTTAAGAGGATTGCAAAGAGCAAAATGAAAGACCTTAATGCAGCCAGCCTTGAAGCTGCGACCAGAATGATTGCTGGAACCGCAAAAAGCCTGGGGGTTACGATAAAAGAGCAATAGATAGTGGGAGACTTTCTAATGAAACATGGCAAAAGATATTTACAGGCAGCAAAAAAGATTGAGAAAGACAAAAGTTATTCTTTAAATGAAGCCATTGAATTGCTTACACATTTAGCTAATTCAAAATTTGATGAAACAGTAGAATTGCATTTGAGATTAGGCGTGGATCCAAAAAAAGCTAATCAAATAGTTAGAGGAACGGTTGTTCTTCCAGCCGGTACAGGAAAACAGATAAAGGTTTTGGTTTTTGCTGATGGCGATAAAACTGAAGAAGCTAAGAATGCAGAAGCTGATTATGTTGGAATGGATGACCTTGCTGAAAAAATCCAAAAGGGATGGACTGATTTTGATGTTGCAATTGCAACTCCTAATTTAATGCCGAAAGTTGGAAAATTAGCAAGAATTTTAGGTCCTAGAAAACTTATGCCAAATCCAAAAACAGGAACAATTACTATGAATGTTGAACAAGCTGTTAAAGAATCCAAAGCCGGAAAGGTTGAATACAGAATAGATAAGTTTTCTAATATACATGTGCCTGTCGGTAAAATTTCTTTTGAAAAAGGGAAAATTTATAATAATATTTTGACTTTAATGAAAGCAATTTTGAAAGATAGACCACCAGCAGCAAAAGGAAAATATATCAGAAGTATGACTTTGTGCTCTTCTATGAGTCCTGGAATCAAGATTGATTTAATTTCTTATCTAAAGGAAATTCAAACAAAGTAGGTGATTTTATGAAAAGTAAATCAGTTAATCCAATGAATATTGAAAGAGTAAGAAAAATAAAAGACAATCTTGAAAATGCCAAATCAATAATTCTTGTTGATTATAAGGGACTTACAGTACAAGAAGATACAGAATTGAGAAGAAAGTTCAGAAATAATAATGTTGATTATTTCGTTTGCAAAAATACCTTACTTAGGCTTGCAACTCGTGATTTAAAAATCGTCAGAGGTGTGGATGAATATCTCTCTGGTCCAACAGCTGTTACTGTTTCAAAAGATGACGAAGTAATCCCTGCTAAGTTAATCGCTGGTTTTGCAAAAGAACTGCCGGAGGGAAGAAATTTACCTAAATTTAAAGTTGGAATTATTGATAATAAGTTAATAAATATTGAAGATTTAAATAAAATTGTTACTTTGCCTTCAAAACAAGAACTTTTAGCAAAATTATTAGGAGGATTAAATTCGCCGATTTACGGACTAGTTTTTATACTTAATAATATCTTACAAAAGTTAGTTATCGTTCTAAACGAAATAAAAAATAAGAAACAATAATTAAATATTTTTTATTAATATTATCTCTAATTAAAAATTATTATAATTTTGTCTCAAGAAACTAATAGTAATGAAGAAATACATTTAATATGATAGGAGGATAGATGCCAGAAGGTAATGCAAAAGATAAGATAATTGAGCTTATTAAGAGGCTCAATGTTATGGAGTTAGCAGAATTAGTTAAATCATTAGAAGAAGAATTTGGTGTAACTGCCGCAGCACCAGTTACCATTGCTACTGGAGCTGCAACTACAGAGGCAGCAAAACCGGCAGAAGAAAAGACTGAATTTGATGTAATACTTTCCTCTGCAGGAGCCAAGAAGATTCAAGTAATAAAAGTAGTTCGCCAGATTACAAAACTTGGATTAAAGGAATCTAAAGCTTTGGTTGATGAAGCACCCAAACCAATCGTTCAGGGCGTTTCAAAAGATGAAGCTGAAAAAGTTAAAGAGAAGATAGAAGCTGAGGGTGGCTTAGTTGAAATAAAATAATTCATTGTTTAAAATAAACTTTATAACCTTTTATGATTTACCTTATCTCGGTATATTTTAATAACTAAATAGCAAGATAATTTCCTGGATTAAAGATTATAGGGAGAAGATTTGAAGGAAAGAAAATCCTTTTCTAAAATTAAAAAGAGCTTACATGGGTTTAAACTTCCCAGGATTGAGATTCCCAACCTTTTAGCTATGCAGAAAGGTTCTTATGCACGATTCCTACAAAAGGAAGTTAATCCAACAAAGCGGAAAAATATTGGATTACAAAAGGTATTTAATGAGAATTTCCCGATTGAAGACCCTCAAAACCAATATCTTCTTGAATTTATAAGCTATTCTATACTTAGAGAAAAGTACACTCCTGACGAGTGTATTGCTCGGAATCTTACCTACCAGGCTCCATTAAAAGTAAAGTTCCGTCTTACTGTTTTTGAAAAGACTATTGAAGGTGAATCAAAAAGGATTAAGAATGTGATTGAACAAGACTTATTCTTAGGTGAGATTCCAATAATTACTGACAGAGGAACTTTTATCATTAATGGTGAAGAGAAAGTAATTATAAGTCAATTGCACCGATCCCCAGGAATTGTTTTTACAAGTGAAACTCACGGTAGTGGAAAAGAACTTTTCAATGCTAAGGTTATTCCTGTAAAAGGCTCGTGGTTTCAATTTATGACCGATACAAAAGATGTTGCCTCTGCTCTTATTGATAAAAGGCATAAAGTCCCTGTGACTACAATCCTTCGTTGTGTTGGACTTTCTGATAACAATACAATTCGTGCCACATTTTATAGAAGTGAAAAAATTAATATTACCAGAGATGATTTTAGTGAGCGTTATTTGTTTGAAGATATTATAGATAAAAAAAGCGGTGAAGTTCTGGCAGAAGGTGGAAATCTTATCACTGAATTAATAGTTGATAAATTGTTAAATGCAGGAATTGAAAATGTTAAAGTTATTGATAAAGAATGTGAAGATGAAAGGAAAATTATTGAGAGCACTTTAGATAAAGACCCGACTTCTTCAAATGAAGAGGCGTTAAAATCAGTATATAATATTATTCGTCCCGGAGAAGAGCCATCCCTTGATATGGCAAAAGAATTAATTGATAGAATATTTTTTAATGAAAAACGATATAGTTTAGGCGAAGTAGGAAGATTTAAACTAAATAAACGTTTGAACTTAGATATTGATATGAACATACAAGTTCTTACACAATCCGATCTTATTGCGATTGTTAAAGAGATAATCAGCCTTTATAAAGGTAAAAGCAGAACTGATGATATAGACCATTTATCTAATAGAAGAGTTAGTGGGGTCGGGGAATTGGTAGCAAATCAGTTTTCTATTGGACTTTCTAGAATTGCTCGTATTGCTAGAGGAAGAATGACATTAAGTAATCCTGATGAAATTAATATACTTGGTTTGATTAATACAAATGCTTTGATGGCTGTTGTCCATTCATTCTTTTTAACTGGTGAGCTTTCACAATTTATGGAGCAAACTAATCCTCTTGCCGCAATAACTCATATGAGAAGATTGAGTGCTTTAGGACCAGGAGGTCTAACCCGAGAAAGAGCAGGCTTTGAGGTACGGGATGTGCATTATTCGCATTATGGTAGAATATGCCCAATTGAAACCCCAGAAGGTCCTAATATCGGTTTGTTAGCCTCACCGGCTATTTATTCTCGTGTAAATGAATATGGATTTCTTGAAACACCATATATAAAAGTTAATAATGGAAAACTCATTCGCGAGGTTGATTATTTGGATCCAGTACAAGAAGAAAATCAGAATATTGCTCAGGCAGGAATTGAGGTTGATAAGGCTGGAGATATCTCTGAGAATACTATATTCTGTTTATCAGGAGGGGACTTTGTCAGAGTCAATAAAAACGAAGTTAACTATATTGATGCATCAAGACAGCAAATTGTTAGTGTTTCAGCAGGGCTTATACCATTTTTGGACCATGATGATGCTAATCGTGCTCTAATGGGTTCTAATATGCAAAGACAAGCTGTGCCATTAATCAAACCAGAACCACCTATTGTTGCCACAGGTATTGAAAAATTGGTAGCTAAAGATTCTGAACTTGCTGTAAAAGCTCCATTTGACGCTATCGTTGAAAAAGTTACTTCTGAACAAATTTTTTTAAAAAGAGATAAGGATACGCAAAAAAAGGATTCTGTTTCATCGTTAGAAGAAACAAGAATAATAGAATTAAAGAAGTTTACTCGTACAAATCAAGACACCTGTGTTAATCAACATCCAGAAGTTGTTGTGGGTCAAAAGATTAAAAAAGGGGGATTGATATCTGATGGATCCGCAATAAAAAACGGAGAATTGGCTCTTGGTAGAAATATGTTAGTTGCTTTTATGCCCTGGTATGGATATAATTATGAAGATGCTATTATAATTAGTGAACGAGTAGCAAGAGAGGATGAACTTACTTCAATCTATATTCAAGAATTGGAGGTATTAGTTAGAAAAACAAGGGAAGGTGATGAAGAATTAACTAATGATATACCAAATGTGCCTAAATATGCCCTAAGAAATCTTGATAAAAATGGTGTTGTGCGAGTAGGGTCTCATATAAAATCGGGCGATATTTTAGTAGGAAAAATTACTCCGAAATCCACTGGAATAGACTTATCACCAGAAGAAAAACTTATGAGAGCTTTATTTGGGGAAAGAGCTGGTGACTTTGCAGATACTTCTTTAAAAGTAAAACCAGGAATGGAAGGTGTTGTAGTAAATGTCCAGGTTTTCTCACGACAAGAGGAAGATCAAATTTCCGAAGAAGAGAAAAGCGTAAAACTTAAGGAATTAAAATCTAAATATGAACAAGCGAACAAAAAAGTTTATAAATATATGAATAAAAAGCTATCAGAATTATTAATTGGAGAGACTGCTAATCGAATTACTGAAATAAAAACTGGTAGGTTCTTTATACCACCAAATACTGTTATTACAGAAGAAAATTTTAAAAAGATTAATTTTAAAAAGCTCAATATTGAAAAGGATCTTGTTGTAAATGAGAAGAAGAATGAGTTGATTTATAATGAGATTATTTATGATGTAAAGAGTATATTGGAGGAAAACGAGAATAATTATAGAAAAGAGAGAGACAGGATACGATATGGAGACGAACTCCCTTCAGGTGTTCTAAAAATGGTTAAGATTTTTATTGGGAAAAAGCGTCAAATAGAAGTTGGTGATAAAATGTCTGGAAGGCATGGCAACAAAGGGGTTATAGCAAGGATTGCACCAATTGCGGATATGCCTTTTCTTGAAGACGGCACTCCAATAGATATAATTCTCAATCCGCTTGGAGTTCCTTCACGAATGAATATAGGTCAGATATTAGAAACTCATTTAGGTTGGGCCGCTAAAGTATTAGGTTATGGGGTGGAAACCCCTGTCTTTGACGGTGCAAAAATATCAGAAATTGTTGCTCAGTTGAAAAAAGCAGGCTTACCTGAAGATGGTAAAGTGGTCCTCTATGATGGGAAAAATGGAGAAGCTTTTCATGAAAAAGTCACTGTTGGTATAATATATATGATGAAACTTAATCATCTTGTTGTTGATAAAATGCATGCGCGATCAACAGGCCCTTACTCACTGGTCACTCAACAACCATTAGGTGGTAAAGCACAACATGGAGGGCAGAGATTAGGAGAAATGGAGGTTTGGGCATTAGAAGCATATGGTGCTTCTCGCCTGCTTCAAGAGATGCTTACTGTGAAATCTGATGATGTTGATGGAAGAAATCAAACTTATGAAGCTATTACAAAAGGTAGAGAATTGCCAGTGCCAGGAATACCTGAATCATTTAATGTGTTAGTTAGCGAACTTAAAAGCTTGGCTCTTGATGTTAAATTGATCTCAGAAAAATCAGAAAATAATCTGAGCTAATTAATCATAATTTTATAAGGAATATTGAATGATTAGAGAATTAAAAAGAGATAAAGTTATTAAAGATTATAATGCAGTTAGCATCAAAATTGCCTCTCCTGAAGTAATAAGAGACTGGTCTTACGGTGAGGTTACAAAGCCAGAAACTATTAACTATAGAACCTTGAAGCCAGAAAAAGATGGTTTGTTTTGCGAGAGGATTTTTGGACCGGTAAAAGATTATGAATGCTCTTGTGGAAAGTATAAGAAATATAGATTTAAAGGATTGATTTGCGATCGCTGTGGTGTGGAGGTTACAACTTCCAAAGTTCGCAGACAAAGGATGGGTCATATTGAGTTGACTGTTCCAGTTGCTCATATCTGGTTTGTAAAATCTATTCCAAGCCCTATTCAGCTTCTTTTAGATCTAAAATCAAGTGAATTGCAACGCATTTTGTCTTATGAATCGTATATTGTATTAAAACCAGGGGCTTCAGATTACAATATTGGTGATATAATTGACGAAGATGCATATGTTGAAGCAAAAGATAAATATCCTACCGGGTTTGTTGCTGAAATGGGTGCTGAACCAGTTAGAAAACTTTTAGAACAAATTGATCTAAATGATGAAGCTGATAAGTTACGTACTGCTATTAAATTTGAAACTAAACAAAAGAAGATACAACTTATCAAAAAACTTAAGATTGTTGATGCCTTCATAAACTCTGGCAATAAGCCCGAATGGATGGTTCTGGAAGTTCTTCCTGTTATGCCTCCTGACTTACGACCTTTGGTTTATCTTGAAAGTGGAAGTTTTGCTACCGCTGACTTTAATGACCTTTATCGTCGTGTGATAACTCGTAATAATAGATTAAAGGCTCTTATGGAAGGTCACGCTCCTGAAGTAATACTCCGAAACGAGAAAAGAATTCTACAAGAAGCAGTGGACGCTTTGCTGGATAATAGTAGAAAGTCAAGGCCTGTTAAAGGTAGAGGAAATCGTCCTCTTAAATCGCTAAGTGACCAACTAAAAGGAAAACGAGGTAGATTTAGACAAAATTTGTTAGGTAAAAGAGTTGATTACTCAGGACGTTCAGTTATTGTTATAGGGCCAGAACTAAAGTTAGACCAGTGTGGTTTGCCCAAAAGAATGGCTTTAGAGCTATTTAAACCATTCATTATTGAGAAAATTCAAAAGATTGGAGCCGCAAGCACAACAAAGCAAGCAAAGAGGTTAATTGAGGAAAAAAAACCTGAGGTATGGAAAATCCTTGAAGAAGTAATAGAAGATTATCCTGTCCTCTTGAATAGAGCTCCAACATTACATCGGCTGAGTATCCAGGCATTTCAACCGATTTTGGTTGAAGAAAAAGCAATCCAACTTCATCCATTATTATGTTTTCCATTTAATGCTGATTTTGACGGTGACCAAATGGCTGTTCATATCCCTCTATCAGGTGAAGCGCAAATGGAAGCTCGCGTGCTGATGAGCCCTGTTAATAATATTCTCTCACATGCTAATGGAAAACCCGTCTTAATGGCAAGTCAAGATATGGTCCTTGGAGTATATTTTTTAACCTGTACTCTATCTAATGAACCCAAAGACACTAAAAATTTACCCAAATTCAGTTGTCCTGATGAAGTAGAAATGGCTTTTGAAAGAGATAGGTCAGAACTTTATGGTAAGAATATAACGCAAGATAAAAATTCTAAGTCTGATAAGATTCATATCCATTCCTGGATTGACTATAAAATTCCAGGAAAAGATGAAAGAGTTATTACAACCGTTGGTAGAGTTATCTTTAATCAGATAGTTCCAGAAGAGTTAGGTTTCCAGAATTATGTCTTTGATAAAGGTAAAATAAATCAGCTAACATACGAAGTCTTTAAATCTATGGGCACAAGCAGAACTGCAACTTATTTAGATGAATTGAAAGATTTAGGATTCAGATATGCTACAAAGTCTGGAACTACATTTAGCCAGAGCGATATTGTTGTTCCCAAAGGGAAAGAAGCAATATTAGACGATGCAGATGCTGATGTTGATGAAATCCAAAATGATTATAAGAATGGTATAATTACTGATAGTGAGCGATATGAAAGATTAATTGATAGATGGAAAATTGCAACTGACGATATTACAGATTTAATGATGGAGGAATTAGAAAAAGATAAAAATGGATTTAATCCTATATGGATAATGTCAAGATCTGGTGCTCGTGGTGGTCGTGACCAAATAAAACAATTAGGTGCAATGCGGGGTTTAATGGAAAAGCCTCAAAGAAAACTTACTGGTGAGATAGGCGAAATTATTGAAAATCCAATTAAATCAAATTTTAAAGAAGGGCTGAGCATATTGGAGTATTTCATATCAACACATGGTGCGAGAAAAGGACTTGCAGATACAGCCCTAAAAACAGCAGATGCGGGTTATCTAACAAGAAGATTGGTTGATGTTGCTCAAACTGCTGTTATTACAGAAGAAGATTGTGGCACAATGGAAGGTATTGAGATGACACCACTTAAAGAAGGAAATAAGATTATAGAGCCCATCGGTGATAGAATTAAAGGAAGGACAGCAGTTGAAGAAGTTCTTGACCCAGTTAATGGGGAGATTATTGTAAAGGTCGGGGAAACTATATCTGATGAAAAAGCAAATCTGATTCAGAAACATGGTATAAGATCTGTTAAAATCCGTTCCGTTCTTACTTGCGAAGCAGAAAGAGGAATTTGTGCAAAATGTTATGGGAGAAATCTAGCAACGAATAAACCTGTTGTCATTGGCGAACCAGTTGGAGTTATTGCTGCTCAAAGTATTGGAGAACCTGGCACTCAACTAACATTAAGAACTTTTCATATTGGCGGAGCCACAAGTACAGCTGTTGAAAAAGCAGAAGTCAATGCTGAAAGTGATGGTCTTATTAAATTTGAGAGACTTGATTATGTTTTTAATCGCGAAAACCAGAAAATCTCAGTTGGCCACTTCGGAAAGATAAAAATAGTGAACGATGAAACAAAAAAAGAATTAAATCATTATGATGTAGAATACGGAGCAAATATTTATGTTTCCGATAATCAGAAAGTTGTAAAAGATACATTACTTTTTAGTTGGGATACATATAATAATCCGTTAATTTCTACTGTAAAAGGTACCGTATATTTTGAAGATTTTGTATCTGATGTTACCTATAAAACTGAATTCAATGAGCTTACAGGAAGAAATGAAATAACAATTATTGAATCTCGTGATGTTGCAAAACAAGCACAGTTGAGGATTGAAACCAAAGATGGTGAGGACGAACCTATCCCTCTACCAGCTGGACTTAATTTAGATGTAGAAGAAGGAAGTATAATATTTCCTGGAGAAATTTTAGGCAAAACCTCACGAGTGACTATCAAACAAAGAGATATAACAGGTGGCTTACCAAGAGTGGTTGAATTATTTGAAGCACGATCCCCACATAATAAGGCTATCATTTCGGAAATTGACGGTGTAGTAAAAATTGGTAAACTTGCACGCCTGGGAAGAAAAGTAAAAATCGTATCTCCAGATGAAAATTACGAGAAAGAATATACAATCCCATATGGAAGAAGAATAATAGTTCATGAAAATGATGTAGTGGAAAGTGGAGACCCACTTTCAGATGGTCCTTTAGATCCGCATGATATTTTATTAGCAAGAGGAATTATCGCCACGCAAGAGTTTATAACTAACGAAATATTAGAAATTTATCGAAAACAAGGTGTGGATATTAACGATAAGCATATTAGAGTGATTGTTCGTCAGATGATGCAAAAGGTAAGAATTATAGATACAGGCGACACGATTTTTTTAGAGGGAGAAATAGTAGACAAAAATCATGTAAAAAAGGTGAATCAACAAGTTGAAGCTCAAGGTGGCAGAGTCGCAACATTTGAACAATTACTTATGGGTATTACAAAATCTGCACTAATTACTGATAGTTTTATATCTGCAGCATCATTCCAAAATACTACTAAAGTTCTTACTGAAGCTGCAGTAATGGGTAAACTTGATACACTTGAAGGACTAAAAGAAAGTGTTATTATTGGACATAGAATTCCCGCAGGCACAGGTGAAAAATTATATCATGACAAGGTTAGAGATACAATTGAGCAGGAATTAAGTCTGAATAAGAGTGTCAGAAAATTACTTAATTTTAGTTAAAAATGAATTTAAAAAAATAGGAGGCTTTAGTGCCCACAATTTCACAACTTATTAGAAAAGGCAGAACACGAAGTAAGAAGTCAAAGAAAAATAAGGCATTGTCAGGCTGCCCCCAAAAGCGAGGGGTATGTACAAGAGTGTACACTACTACACCAAAAAAGCCTAATTCAGCATTAAGAAAAGTCGCTCGCGTTAGACTCTCAAATGGTATGGAAGTAACTTGTTATATACCTGGTGAAGGTCATAATTTACAAGAGCACTCAATAGTTTTAATTAGAGGAGGGAGAGTAAAAGACCTTCCTGGGGTGAGATATCATATTATTAGAGGAACTCTTGATGCAAGTGGTGTAGAAGAAAGAAAAAAAAGCCGTTCCAAATATGGAACTAAATATACTAAAAAATTATAGTGAGGGTAAATGTCAAGAAGAAAAAGAGCTCAAAAAAGAGAAATCCTTCCCGATCCAAAATATCATGATAAAATGATAGCTAAATTTATTAACCAAATGATGGTTTGTGGTAAAAAAAGTCTTGCTGAAAGAAAATTTTATAAAACTCTAGAATTGATTGAAAAGAAAGCAAATGATGACCCTGTTCAGATTTTTAAAAAAGCTGTTGAAAATGTAAGACCAAAAATTGAAGTAAAATCAAGAAGAATTGGAGGAACTACCTATCAAGTTCCCCTAGAAGTGAAGCCGGATAGGCAACAAACCTTAGCATTTCGGTGGATTGTAAATTTTGCTAGAAAACGTAATGAAAAAACTATTGAAGAAAAATTAGCTGCAGAACTCCTGGCAGCATATAAGAATGAAGGCTCTTCTGTTAAAAAGCGTGAAGAAGTTTGGAGAATGGCAGAGTCCAATAAAGCTTTTGCACATTTCAGATTTTAAAATGAATAGAGATTATCCTTTAGAAAGAATTCGCAATATTGGCTTAATTGCTCACATTGATGCTGGAAAAACTACAGTTACAGAGCGAATCCTATTCTATACAGGCATTTTGCATCAAATGGGAGAAGTTCATGATGGAACTGCAACTATGGATTGGATGATTCAAGAAAAAGAAAGAGGTATAACTATCACCTCAGCTGCTACAACATGTTACTGGAAAAACCATAGGATAAATATTATTGATACTCCCGGTCATATTGATTTTACTGCTGAAGTGGAACGTTCCCTAAGAGTTCTTGATGGAGCAGTTGTTATTTTTTGTGGTATGGCAGGAGTTGAACCTCAATCAGAAACTGTCTGGCACCAAGCTGATAAACATCATATTCCGCGTTTAGCCTTTGTTAATAAGTTAGATAGAATCGGTGCAGATTTTAGTTATGCTATTGAAACTATTAAATCAAAATTGCAACCTAATTCGTTTCCTATCCAATTACCAATTATGAATGGAGAAGATTTTCTTGGTGTTATCAATTTAATTGATAATAAAGCATATATTTTTGATAAAGATAAATTAGGCATAGATTACACAGTTTGCAACATAGCAAATGAAAATGTTAAAGGAGTATCTTTACAACAAAAAGAATTAGCAGAAAATTATCGCAGTCAACTTATTGAAAAAATTGCTGAATGTGATGAGACTATTTTAAAAAAATATTTAAATGGTAAGAAAATAAGTGAGAAGGATTTAATTACTTCTATCCGTAAATTAACTCTAAGTTGTGATTTTGTACCTGTCCTTTGCGGCTCAGCTCTTAAAAATAAAGGTATCCAGCTTATGATTAATGCTATAGTTGATTTCCTTCCTTCTCCAATAGATGTGCCTGCAATTGAAGCTACAATTCCAGATTCAAAAAATAAGAAGAAAATTATAGTAGATGAAACCCTTCCTTTTGCAGCTTTGGCTTTTAAAAATCAAGTTAATCCTTATGTAGGGAAACTTACTTATCTTAGAGCTTATTCTGGAAAGATCAATAAAGGTGATTATGTCCTCAATGTTAATACTAGGAAAAAGGAACGGATAACTCGTATTTTGCAAATGCATTCAAATAAATCTATTAATAAAAAAGCATTATATGCTGGTGAAATCTGTGCAGTAGTAGGTCTAAATAATACAGCCTCCGGTGATAGCATAGTTGAACTTGGTAATCCGGTTTTACTTGAAAAAATTGCGTTTGCTGAACCAGTTATGTCTATTGCTATTGAACCAAAGACTAAAGTTGATGAAGAGAATCTTGAAATAACTTTACCAAGATTATTTGATGAAGACCCAACATATCATATAAAGAAAGATAAGGAAACAGGACAAACTTTGATTTCTGGTATGGGTGAGCTTCATTTGGAGATTTTGATTGATAGGTTGAAAAGAGAATTTAAGGTTGATGTGAATGTAGGAAAGCCGAGAGTAAACTATAAGGAAACAATTATAAATCGTGCTGAAGCTGACGGTATACTAAACCGTAAAATTGGTGAACATGGACAATACGGGCATGTAAAATTGAGGATAGAACCTTATTCCGACAATTCGCGGATTGAAAAATCAAAATATAAGATTTATTTTGAAAATGCATCCTCAGAGTATGAGATTCCAAAGCATTTTTTAGATGCTATAAAAGCAGGAGTAATTGAATCTGCACAAAGTGGGGTCCTTACAGGTAATAAAGTTGAAAATATAAAAGTAGTTGTAACAGGAGGTTCATTCAACCCTGTAGATTCTTCCGAATTAGCATTTAAAATTGCTGGCTCAATTGCTTTCACTAATGCACTTAGAAAAGCTAAGTCTATTCTTCTAGAACCAATTATGAACATTAATGTTGTTACACCAGAAGAATATTTAGGAAATGTTATAAATGATTTGAATAGCAGAAGGGGTAAAATTATTGAAGTTTTAGATAAGGAACCAATCAAAATCGTAAATGGTTATGTCCCATTGAGTGAGACAATTGGATATGCAACTAATCTGAGGTCAGTGTCTCAAGGTAGAGCTTCTTACTCTATGGAATTTTTTGAGTATGAAAAAGTACCGGAAAACATTTCAGATAAAATTATAAAAAAAATGCGTGGCTATTAATTTTATGAGGAGATAATGGATAAAATAAGAATCAGGCTTAAGGCATACGACCATTCTCTTTTGGATAAATCTGTTGCAGAAATTGTTAGAAATACTAAAGGGACAGGCGCTAAAATTATCGGTCCAATTCCATTGCCAACTCAAAGACGACTTTATACAGTTCTTCGTTCTCCACATGTTGATAAGAAATCAAGAGAACAGTTTGAAATGAGGATTCATAAAAGAATCATTGATATTCAAAATGCTACTCCCAAAACTGTAGATGCCATTAAGAATCTAAACATTCCAGCAGGTGTGCATATTGAAATCAAAACCTGATGACCGTAAGATATTATTCTGTCCGTTCAGGCTTCCCGTCCGTCTGGGCGCCTGTCGGGGCTTGGCCCCGCCAAGACTGGCCGAGACTGAATGAAATCGGGGAGACTAAAAGGAGAAAAATGTTAGGATTAATTGGAAAAAAGATAGGAATGACCAGAGCTTTCAAGGAAAATGGTGATTCAATTCCTGTTACTTTAATTCAGGCCGGTTCCTGCACCGTAGTTCAACAAAAAACTCCAAAGAGAGACGGCTATATGGCTCTTCAACTCGGATTTTTTGAAGTGAATGAAAATAGGATTACCAAACCTTTAGCTGGTCATTTTAAGAGTAATAAGTTAAAGTATTATAAATTTCTAAAAGAGTTTAGAGTTGATAATAAATTGTTGAAAAAGTATCCATTAGGTTCTGTGTTGAATCCAGGAATTTTCAAATCTAATGAGATTGTTAATGTTTCCGGTACTTCTAAAGGACGCGGATTTGCTGGTGTAGTTAAAAGACACAATTTTCATGGCAAGAATATGACTCACGGGACTCACGAGTCATTTAGAGGTGGAGGTTCTATCGGACAATGTGCGACTCCCTCAAGGGTTGTGCGTGGGAAGAAAATGCCAGGTCATATGGGAAACGAAAGTGTTACCGTTAGAAATCTAAATATATTTAAGGTTGATGAAAAAAGAAATTTGATTATGCTCATAGGTGCGGTCCCCGGTCATAGAAATAGTCTTGTCATTATTAAGAAAATAAAATAGATAAAGGCTTTTGTTATGGAAGTAATAAAATATACAAATAATGGAGAAAAGATTGGAAAGGTTTCATTGCCCGCAAATCTTTTTGATGTTGAGATAAATACCAATGTTCTTTATGAGGTTATTAAGCTTTATTTGAAGAATCAAAGGCAAGGCACAAAATCAGTTAAAGGGCGCTCAGATGTAAAAGGCTCTACACGCAAACTATTTAGACAGAAGGGAACTGGAAGGGCTCGTGCAGGTTCTGCTAAAAGTCCAATAAGAGTTGGGGGTGGTGTTGCGTTTGGTCCTCATCCTAAAAATTGGTATTCAAAAATTCCAAAGAAGAAGAAAAGGATTGCTCTTAAATCTGCATTAAGTGCAAAAAAGGAACATGTCGCAATTATTGAAGATTTTGAGTTTGAAAAGCCAAGCATAAAGACAGCTAATCAGATATTAAAAAATATGAAAATTCAATATGATAGATGCTTAATTATTATGCCGAATAATTCCCTTAATGTTATCAAATCGTTTCATAATCTGAAAAATGTAGATACTATACGGGCTCAGGATCTTTGTTCCTATAAAGTAATGCGGTCAAGTGATTTGATTATAACTGAAAAAGCACTACAAAAGTTGGAGGATACTTTTACCTGTTCTCAGAAAGGCGAAAATGAGTAAGAATTCAAGAGAAATAATAATTCAACCCCTCATAACTGAAAAAGGAACTCATATTACTGAAGATGCAAATGGATACCTTTTTAAAGTTCGTAGAGATTCTAACAAGATTGAGATTAAACATGCTGTAGAAGAGATTTTTGATGTAAAAGTAAAGAAAGTAAACACAATTTATTGCAAAGGAAAACCGAAGAGTTTAGGAAGATATGTTGGCAGAAGACCTAATTGGAAGAAAGCAATAGTTTATTTAGAATCTGGTGAAAGTATTAAGGAATTTCAAGTAATGAAATGATGAAATGATGTTAATTTTCAATAAGTTTGACAGAAAAAAATATAAATTGGGTTCTTTACCCTAATATTTATTTTGGAGAAGTTTTAAATGGCAATAAAAAAGTATAAACCCACCACTCCGTCAAGAAGGTTTTATACGGGTTATAAATTTGATGAGATTACAAAGAAAAGACCTGAAAAATCTCTTCTAAAACCTGTGAAGAGAACCGGTGGTAGAAATAATCGGGGACGAATGACTATTCGTCATCGTGGCGGAGGCCATAAAAAATTTTATAGGATTATTGATTTTAAAAGGTATGATAAAAAGAATATTTCAGCACGAGTACACTCAATTGAGTATGACCCGAATCGTTCTGCAAGAATCGCTTTAATTTATTATGTTGATGGAGAGAAAAGATATATAATTACACCAGATAAATTGCAGGTTAATGATGTAGTTATGGTTGGAGAAGATGTTGAAATTAGATATGGGAATGCTATGCCTTTAAAGAAGATTCCAATTGGGACGATGATTCACAATATTGAGTTCAAACCTAATAGAGGTGCGCAGATAGCGAGAAGTGCTGGTGTAAGCGGTGAAATCATTGCAAAGGAAGATAAATATGTTCATATTAAGATGCCATCTGGTGCGGTGCACTTAATAAGAGGAGAATGTTATGCATCAATTGGACAGGTGAGCAATATTGAGCATAGTAGTGTCTCTCTTGGTAAGGCTGGTAGAAAGCGTTGGTTAGGAAGACGCCCGAAAACAAGAGGGGTTGCTATGAATCCTCATGACCATCCAATGGGTGGTGGAGAAGGAAAGAGCTCTGGTGGTAGGCAACCAGTCTCTCCCTGGGGTTTGCCTGCAAAAGGATTTAAAACAAGAAAAAAGAAAAAGTATTCTGATAAATATATAATTAAAAGGCGAAAGTAGATATCAGGCTTTGATTATGTTCGTTATAATAAGAAATTTTTGGAGGATTCAATAGATGGCTAGGTCAGTTAAAAAGGGACCCTTTGTAGATGAGCATTTGATGAAAAAAGTGGAAAAATTAAATAAAGAAGAGCGTAAGCAAGTTATCAAAACTTGGTCAAGACGTTCTACAATAATTCCTGAATTTGTTGGTCATACTTTTGCTGTGCATAATGGGAAGAAATTTGTTCCTGTCTTTATATCTGAAAGTATGGTTGGGCATAAATTAGGTGAATTCTCTCCGACAAGAACATTTAGAGGACATAAGGCTAAAAGAGAAAAGCTTACAGCGCGTAGGTAAGAAATGGAAGCAATTGCTAAAGTAAAAAATCAAAGGGGTTCTGCAAAAAAGATTCGTTTGATAGCGGATTTAATTAGGAATAAAAATATCACCGAAGCGAAAAATATACTAACTTTTTCTAAGAGAAAAGGTGCAAGAATAATTACTAAACTTTTAGATGCTGCAATTGCAAATGCAGTTAGTAAAAAGGGCAAGGTTGAAACTGATAAATTATTAATAAATAGAATTTTCGTAGATGATGGTATCACAATGAAGAGATATCGTCATCGTGCTCGTGGAAGGGCTGATATGATTAGAAAAAGAACATGTCATATTGCGATATCTGTTTCAGATGAATTGCAAGCACCAAAAGAAGAGGAGGCAGATATTGGGTCAAAAAACTAATCCAGTTGGTTTTCGTATAGGATATAATAAAAATTGGGAATCTATATGGTTTGCAAATACCAGAAAAGATTATGTATCCCTTTTTTATGAGGATTTAAAAATTAGAGATTATCTAAATAAACGTTTGTCAGATGCTATGGTTGCTAAGATTGAAATCTTGCGAAAAAGTGATAAAATAACTATCATAATTAATACCGCAAGACCTGGAATTGTTATAGGAAGAAAAGGTGTTGAAATTGAAAAGATTAAATATGAATTGTTTACACTTCTTAATATGTCCAATCAAGATGATTATTCAAAATTAGCTATTGATATTAAGGAAATTAAAAGACCTGAGCTTGATGCCAGGCTAATTGGTATGGATATTGCCAGACAAATTGAGAATAGAATTTCATATCGTAGAGCAATGAAAAGAGCAATTCAAAGAGCAATGGGTTCAGGAGCAGTTGGTATCAAAATTAAATGCAGTGGCCGTCTTTATGGTGCTGAGATTGCCCGGAAAGAAGAATATCACGCAGGTAGAAATCCCCTTCATACCATAAGAGCAGATATTGATTATGCCGTAAGTGAAGCCATTACAAAGTATGGTGTTATTGGCATAAAAGTCTGGGTATGTAAGGGTGAGCTGATGAATAAATGAAGAAATTAGGAAGATCTTTTGAATATATGAATAAACTATAAATTCTTAATAGAAAAATATGAAGGAAAGAGTTTGAAAATAAATGAGTTTGAATAAAATTATGACAAATGGATTATGTTAACTTATAGGATAGGAATGCGGGAATATAATGTAATTGTTAAATTCTTTGTGAAAGGATTTAATTTTGAAATGTCCAAACAGTTGGGAAATTTATTAAGAATTTTTAAACCTAAGGTATACCCTATGGTGTTAAGAAAAATTTTAATCATTATTTTACTTTTTCCTTCAGTTTTATTTGCTGACAAAAATACTGATTGGCACTATAAAACTTATATTGAAAACGATACTGAAATGACCACAGCATTTATAAAATATGATGAAGATACAAGAAAGCAGGTAAAAAAATTTCTTGATAATAAGAAAGTAAAACTGATTACAGGAGAGGACCAGTATATTGCTGCTATCGCTCCAGTAAAATTGGTAAAAAGGTTAAAAAAGAAGTTTAGTGACAGGATTGAAATTTGTGGACTCCGTGATGATAATACATATTTACAAGAAAAGCGTATTGATAAGTTACTTTTAGATTGGAAGTCCGAACATAAAGGAATGTTAAAGGGATTTTGCCATGTAGATTCAACATACATCGTTTCTGTAATATTTAAGCATCCGGAAACTAAAAGAAGATATACTGTTGAGAGTTTTTTCACTGAAAGTAATGGTGAATTTTCATCATGGCTACCTGAAGGAGAATACAAAATCTCAGTAGAAACAGTTAAAAGTTATATGGCTTCTGAGAAAGAAAAAAAGAAAATACCAAAAGATGTAAAAGACCCAGAAATAGTACCAATATCTGATAGATTTAGATTTGAACCAGATGATATAGTATTAGAAGAATTTAAAAATAAGTATACAGCAGAACAAAAGGATATTTTAGTTTTTATGGACATTTATAATAGACCTAGTTCTCTGGTATTCACAGAAAAAAACAGATATTCACATCCCATAGAGATAATAGAAGACCATGTTACATTATTTAATACTCCAATGTATGCTCCTGGTGATGGGGTATCATATAAAACTCTTTCAGAGATAAAACCTTATAAAGAAAAAGGATTCTATCCATACTTGTATAGCTTTTCACAAACCATTCCTTATACTGATTATGGAAAGACTTTTGATAAACCTGATGAAAAAATTGAGATTTCTGGAATAGTAAAGCTTGCTAATCATGAAGTTCAGGCATTTGAATTAGCTTTTCTTTCCGCAAAACATCACCTAACTTATATTCAAACCGATTCTCTGGGACAATTTTCAGCAGAAGTGTATCCAGATATTTATGCGGTTACAGTTGTATCTCTTCCAAGAATTAAAACCGATGTAAAAGATATCATGGTAAATTCATATAAAAAAAATAATTTTAAACTTGAATCTATTGTTGTTGATTCTATTCCTGCTCGTAGATGCTTTCCCGGTGCCAAAGTTATTTTACCCTATAGATATAATTATTTTACGAAAGTTTTTAAAGATTTGAATTATAGTACCATTAAAGCTTTAGATAAGCTATATTAAACTATAAGAAATATGCAAAAGGAACAGCAACTAGGTCATTAATGTAATTAATAAGTTTTCTGCCAGCTCTGTGTAAAATTCGCAGGTTTACGGATCCCACAGGGACAGATGGTGGATAGTAAATATATTAACCAATTAAAATCAACTTGGAAGTTTTTGAGCTTCCAAGTAGCAAAAAAGCAAGGAGATAAAAAAATGAAAAAGGAAATATTAATTGCAATAATCCTTTTATTTTGTTTTAATTATATATCTGCCCAAGAAATTGTTCAGTTTTCACAAAATTTCTCAGAAACTTTTTATCAAAACGATGTTGAAATGGTATCTGTTATCGTATGTACCAAGGAAGGTCGTTCAGAAGAGGTAAAATCATTGTTAAATAGTATAGAAAATGTACGGATATCTTTTGAAATTAATAATTTTCTTGGAGTAGATATACCTCTGGTAGAATGGCAAAATATCTTAGACTACACTTATGTAGACTATGTTGTTGGTTCTGTTCCTGTAGAAGAAGAATTAGATGTTAGCGCTGGTGGTGCAGGTGCTGACGATTTATATGTGGTTGATTCATATATTGCCAATAATCAGGGTATTACTGGTGAGGACGTCCTAATCGGTATTATTGATACAGGGGTTGATGTTGCACATTATGATTTCAGAAAGAGCAATGGAGATACCAGGGTAAAATATTACATGGACCAATCTACAGGAGAAGAATATGATGAAGATTATATAAATTCCCATATTGACGATTTCCCTTCACACGATACTCGCGGACATGGAACCTGGGTAGCAGGCATTGCAGGTGGTGATGGCAGTTCAAGCAATGGTACTTATAAAGGAGTTGCACCTGAATCTGAATTTGTCATAGTTGACTACCATGGTAGTTCAAATGGAATAGAAGAAGGCATAGCGTATTGTATTAATAAAGCATCAGTTTTGGACAAACCTATGGTTATCAATGTATCTTTAGGTTCAAAAAGGGGACCTCGTGATGGAACTTCTCCATATGAGCAAGCTGTTGAAAATTATATAAACAATAGCAATATCTGTATAGTAAAATCTGCTGGAAATGACGGAGCAGCAAAACGACATATGGTGAATGATTATTCTCAAACTTTTGACTTCCATGTTTTGGCTGCTAACCAACATGTTGATGAATTTTTTGTAATCTATATATGGTATGATGAATCTTCAGATTATTCTGTGACTCTTACAATTCCGAGTTCTCCGTCTTATGGTCCATATGGTCCATACGCTTCTGGAGAAGGAACTCATGGAACTGATCCTCCTGGTTATGGATATTTAACTCCTGATGGTGGGGTTGCTGTATCAAACAATGATTATAATGATGATCCAACTTCATGGTTTTATAACCACTTTCCCGACACTGATGATAAATTGATTATAATTATGATAGCATCATGGGATTCAGGGCATATGATAACTCCTAATAATACAGGTGGATGGAAAATTGAATTAAACGGAACAGGAAGGTGGGATGCTTATGCTGTATATGAACGTAAACCACCTGGTGCCTCTCAAGATTGGTCGCTTAGTGTAACATTTCCTGATGCTCCTTATCTATGGGATGGTTATACAATCACAGAACCAGGTAATGCAGAAAGTGTTATTACAGTAGGCGCTTTGTCTTCAAAAACAAGCTGGCAAAATGCAAATGGTGTGACTTATACACCATATAATCCTGGATGGTCAACAAATCAAATTCCTTGGTGGTGTAGTGATGGACCTATAAGAGGTAGACCTACTTATGATAAGGTTAAACCAGAAATATATGCATCAGGCTCCTGGATATGTTCTGCTCTTTCTCAACATATGTCTCCCATTCCAAGCAATGAACTTAGACCTTACGGTGAAACAGAATATCGTTATTCAGATGGCACAAGCGCATCTGCACCTCATATGACAGGTGCAGTAGCTTTATATCTTCAGGACCATCCTATTGCTCCTCCTAATGAGATACGAAATAGAATTAATTCTTGTCCTGATTATGGTAATAGTAAATATCTAGATGCACCTGCATTTTTAGGGATTTCTTATCCTATCTTACCCGAAGAGGAGTATTTTGAAAATTCAGTATCGTGGAATTATCCTAATCCCTTTACCAATTCTACCACAATTTCTTTTTCTATCCCCCACAGAGAAGCAAAAAACGAAGAGATAAAAATTTATAATTTGAAAGGGCAATTGGTAAAGCAGGTATCAATAGATAATCATCAATCGTCAATTGAGTGGGATGGGAAAGATAAAAATGGAAAAGAACTTCTTAATGGTATTTATCTGTATCAATTAGTAAATGACAACAAAATTATTGATACTAAGAAAATGCTTTTACTTCGTTAATCCCGATGTATCGGGACGCAGGATAAATCATCCTATGCTAAACTTCGTAGGATAAATGTTAATAAAATAAAAAGAAAGGAAGGTTTATTATGAAAAGAAAAAATGCAATACTAATAATCTCAACTATAATCTCAATCTTTGCCTTAACCTTTACCTGTCTATTTGCTGGTTCTAAGGAAGATTATGAGAAGGGATTAAGAGAAGAATTAAGCAAGATATTTAATAATCCTGAAGAAATTGAGCAGTTTATTAATAATGCAGAGAATTTTAAGCCCATTATTAAAAAAGAAGAACATCCTGAAACTATTACAAAAGGAGAAGATAATATTCCTTATGATATGATAATTATTACAAATGAAGAATTTGAGTCTGATTTTCTTGATTTTGCGGATATTAAAAATAGAGAAGGCATAAAGAGTGAAGTTGTAACTACTTCTGAAACAGGAGATACCCCGGAGGAGATAAGACAATATTTAAAAGCAAGAAAGCAGAATAATCCGGCTCTTAAATATGTACTGATTGGAGGAGATGCATCAGTTGTTATGCCCAAGATTATTTATATAAATAATAAAACTGATTATAGTTCTTTTCCTACAGATTATTATTTCTGTAATGTACTATCTGACTGGATATCTGATGATGAAATAAATTTTGAGGCTGATTTATATGTTGGTAGAATTCCTGCTGATACGCAAGAAGAAGTTCAAAATTTTATTAATAAGTATATCGCATATCGTTATAATGGTAATTTCTCTGAAAAATATCATTTAATTGCTAATAATCTTGATAGGATGTCCGGTCATACAGTTGGTAATGAAATAATAGATTTAATTGCTATGCATATAGATACGGATATAGATTTTACTTATGAGGAAGATCTGGTTGGAAGCGGAGCAGAGCCACAAATACCAGCGGGTGTATTATTGGGAAATGCATTTAATACTGATGATCATAGTTTTATGTATAATGTAACACATGGAGGTGAAACTGGCATTGAAGCAATTAATATTAATAGTAATGCCTGGTATACAGGATTCTATACTGATTCTAATCACCAAGCTATAATACTTGATTATGAATTAACTCAAAATGATACAATTGGTTATAAATACGAATATCTACCTGATTATCTGACGAATAATAATCCATATGTTTTTTGGAATTCATCTTGTTCAAGTACTAAATTTGTGGATAAAAATAATGAACCACAAGACTGTTTTGGTGCCTGTTTCCTTACGGATAATAATGGTGCTGTAGCTTATTACGCTGTGTCTCATTATGAATTTCCTTATACCACTCGCCATGCAGTTGAAGACTTCATGGATTTTATATTTAATGATGGAATCCATGAAATTGGAGAAATTATGCTTAATTCTCATCAATGTCTTTATACATACGCACAAAATACCAGTACACTCAGAAATTTTATCATGGCACACATCTTATTTGGCGACCCGAGTATACAGATATGGAGTAAACAAGCTGGTGAATATACTATATATAGAGCGGAAGGACCTGTAAGTGAAATAGCTATCTTTTGGGTAGTAGATCAAGAAGGAGAGCCGGTAAGTAATGTACGATGTAATTTGATAGCAGATGATTATTTAGCTTTTAGAGAATTTACAAATGAAGAAGGGATAGTAGAGTTTGAAGTTGGTAATCAAGAAGATATTTCTGGAATGGACTTTACAGCCATTAAAGCAAATTATATTCCTTATGCACAAGTAGTGGCAGGAATTCCTTATTATGAGTATGGGCAAGACGATGAATTTGTTGTTTGCAAGTTAAAATCTTCTGAAGGATTTGCTGTTTTCTCGATTAAAGATGCCTACAAGAATCCTGTTTGCAATGTACGATGTGAATTGTTGGAAAAAGATACATTATTTATGCGAGAATTTACGAACGAAGAAGGAATAGCAGAGTTTAATGTTTATTTAGAAGAGATTTCTGAAATGGAATTTACTGCTCATAAGGTTTGTTTTCTTCCTTACTCTGAAATGGTGTATAACATACCTTATGGGAAAGGAAGTGGAGGAGAATCTTCAGAATCAGATGTTTCATTGTGCTGCTATCCAAATCCGATGCATAGTTCAACTACAATCAGTTTCTCACCTCACAGCGAAGGCGCAGAGAACGCAACGATAAAGATTTATAACATCAAAGGTCAATTGGTAAAGCGTTTTGGTGACTTAACTGGTAAAGCGAAGGTTATTTGGAGTGGTCAAGATAACGAAGGCAGAGAGCTGTCTAATGGGATTTATTTCTATCGTATGGAAACAGATAAATATAAATCTGAAATAAGGAAGATGGTTTTGTTGAGATAAATTTTTGGGAGTGATTTCGTAGATGAAATATAAAAACTGTAGGTGCTAAGAAATGTTAATGCCAAAGAAAGTAAAACACAGAAAACAGCAGAGAGGTAAAAGACGAGGTAAAGCATATTCTGGTTCTACCCTTGAATTTGGAGAATACGGCCTTATGAGCTTAGAAAATGCCTGGATAACCGCCCGTCAAATTGAAGCTGCTCGCGTTGCTGTAACTCATTTTATAAAGCGAACTGGAAAAGTCTGGATAAGAATCTTTCCTGATAAACCCTGTACAGTAAAACCAGCTGAAACCAGAATGGGTAAAGGGAAAGGTGCTCCAGAATATTGGGTTGCTGTTGTAAAACGCGGTAGAATTATTTTCGAAATTGAAGGTGTTAATTATAATATTGCTAAACGAGCTTTGATATTAGGTGGCCATAAACTACCTGTGAAGACTAAATTTATTTCACGTGAAGAAGAAATAAGGGGTTAAGTCGTATGAAACCAAATGAATTGAGAGAGATGAACTTATCTGAATTAAAGCTAAAGGAAAATGATCTTCTTGAGGAAGTTTTTAATCTTCGCTTTCAAAAATCAATGAATCGTTTAGAAAATCCTATGAAAATTAAAGAAGCTAAAAAAGATATCGCTCGGGTTAAGACTATAATAAAAGAGAAAGAATTAGCTGCAAAGAAAAAGTAGGATGATTATGAAAAAAGCTGAATTTAAAAAGAAAAAGCCGTCCAGAACAGGAATTGTTGTAAGCGATAAAATGGATAAGACAATTGTTGTCAGAGTTGAACGACAATTTAAACATCCCCTTTACGGCAAATATATGAGACGACATAAAAAATTTAAAGTTCATGATAAAGATAATCAAGCAAAAATTGGAGATAAAGTAAAAATTGAGGAATATAGACCTGTTAGTAAAACTAAGCGATGGCGATTTGTAGAAATAATTGAGAAAAGGAAGTAGACAAACAGGGAGTTCGTATGATTCAACAAGAAACTGTTCTTAGAGTTGCAGATAATTCAGGAGCAAAAGTAGTAAAGTGTATAAAAGTTTTGGGTGGCTCCAAACGAAGATATGCAAGTCTTGGCGATATAATTGTTATGTCTGTTAAATCTGCAGTTCCACATACTGATATTAAAAAAGGGACTATACATAAAGGAGTTGTTGTCAGGACCAAACAAGCAGTTAGAAGAAACGATGGTACTTATATTCGCTTTGGTGATAATGCGGTTGTATTAATAGATGATTTGATGGAACCAAGAGGAACTCGTATTTTTGGACCTATTGCAAGAGAACTCCGTGAAAGACATTTTATGAAAATCCTTTCACTTGCTCCTGAAGTCGTATAGGAGATTTATATGAGAATTAAAAAAAATGATAAAGTAAGAGTTATTACTGGTGAATATAAAGGTGTTGAAGGATTGGTTTTGAAAGCATTTCCTAAAATTAATAAAGTTATTATTGAAAAAGTAAATTTTATTAAGAAACATCAGAGACCAACACAGCAAAATCAGTCGGGGGGAATAATTGAAATGGAGGCTCCAATACGTATTTCTAATATTCAATTGATTTGTCCCAAATGTGGTCAACCAACCAAAGCAAGAATGAAAATTTTAGAAGATAAAAGTAGAGTTAGATATTGTGCTAAATGTGGTGATATGATTTAAAGGGGTATAATGAGCAGATTAAAAGAAAAGTATAAAACTCAGGTTATAAAAGAGTTGATGAAGAGATTTGATTATAAAAATGTAATGCAAGTACCAAAAATTGAGAAGGTCTCAGTTAATATTGGTGTTGGTGAAGCAACTCAGAATAGGGCTTCGTTGGATAATGCAAGGAAAGAATTAGAAACTATTACAGGTCAACATGCTATTATTACTAAAGCAAAGAAGTCCATTTCAAATTTCAAATTGAGGACAGGAAATCCTATTGGAACAAAAACTACGCTTCGGGGCGAAAAAATGTATGAATTCGTAGATAGACTTTTTAGTATAGTGATGCCAAGAATTAGAGATTTTAATGGAGTTTCCAGAAATGGATTTGATGGAAGAGGAAATTATACATTGGGTATTAAAGAACAGATAGTCTTTCCAGAAATTGTCTTTGATAAAATTGATAAAATAAGAGGACTTAATATCACTTTCGTTACTACAGCAAAAACTGATGAAGAGGGACTTGAATTACTAAGTGCTCTTGGAATGCCCTTTGTGCGAAAATAAAAAATAAGGAATTATATGGCTAAAAAATCTTTAGTAGTAAAAGCTAAAAGAAAACCAAAATTTGAAGTAAGAAAATACAGTAGATGTGAATTATGTGGCAGAGCCAGAGGATATATTAGAGATTTTGGTATTTGTAGATTATGTTTTAGAAAGCTCGCTTCACAAGGGAAAATTCCCGGCGTGAAAAAAGCAAGCTGGTAATTGGAGGAATAATGCCAACCACAGACCCTATTGCTGATATGCTTACTATTATTAGAAATGGAATTCATGCAAAGAAGAAAACAGTAACTATGAATTTATCAAATATGAGAAAAGAAATAGCTCGTATACTTTTTGAAGAAAATTTTATAAGTAAATATACTTTACTTGATAAATCAGAAAAGACCAAAAAAAAATTTGAGCAGATTAGAATTACTATTCGTTACACTGAAAATGAAGAACCTGTTATTAAAGGATTGAATAGAGTTAGTAGACCAGGAAAAAGAGTATATGTTAATTCTAATAATATTCCAGTTGTTTACAATCATCTTGGAATCGCCATATTATCAACGAACATCGGCGTAATTACTGATAGTGTTGCACGAAAAGAAAGAGTCGGTGGAGAATATCTTTGTAAAATTTGGTAGAAAGGGTTTAAATGTCAAGAGTAGGAAAAGAACCAATAATTATTCCCGAGAATGTCAAAGTCAGTATACATAAAAATAAGGTTATTGTAGCTGGAATCAAAGGGACACTTGAGCATATTTTAAATGATGGAATATCAGCAAAGTTCATTGATAATACTATTGTTGTAACCAGAATTTCTGATGAGAAAAAATACAAAAGCTTACATGGTTTGAATCGTTCCTTGATAAACAATATGGTTATCGGGGTTTCAAAAGGATATTTGAAAAAATTAATGATTGTTGGAATAGGCTATAAAGCTGTGATAAAAGGCAAATGGTTGGTTCTAAGTTTAGGTTTTTCTCATGATATTTATTTTGAAATCCCTGAAGGTATTGATATAAGTTTGGAAAAAATCGGGCGAGCTGAAGCAAGTGTTATACCTGAATTACAAGTTGTAATTGATTTAAGTAGCCATGATAAAGAATTACTTGGTTCAGTAACTGCAACTATAAGAGGTATCAGACCTCCTGAACCTTACAAAGGAAAAGGTATTAGATATGCTGAGGAACATGTAAGAAAGAAAGCAGGAAAAATTGCTGGTGGAGTAACTGGTTAAGGAGAATTTATGATTAAAAAAAATATAGCTAAAAATAGATTGCTTAGATTCAGACGGAAAAGAGCCATAAGAAAAAAAATTTCTGGAACACCAGAAGTCCCTCGTATTTCTGTGTATAGAAGCTTAAAGCATATTTATGCACAAGCTATTGATGACATAAATGGTAATACTTTAGTGTCTGCTTCTACCCTTCAACCAGAATTTAAAGCTCAAAAAAAGGGAGCTATAAAACGTGTTGAAGAAGCATTTTTAACAGGAAGACTTCTGGCTAAGAAATGCTTAGAAAAAGGCATATATCGCGTTTGTTTTGATAGAAATGGTTTTGTGTATCATGGAAGAGTGAAAGCCCTTGCAGATGGTGCTCGTAAGCAAGGATTAAGGTTCTAGGAGAATATATGTACAACCCAATGGATGATGATGAGAAAGAAGGATTAGTTTTTGAACAAGTGGTAGGCACTAATCGTGTGTCTAAAGTAATAAAAGGTGGAAGACACTTTAGCTTTAATGCAACTGTTGTAGTTGGCGATAAAAATGGAATTGTTGGTATTGGAATGGGTAAAGCAAATGAGGTTATTACGGCAATTAACAAAGCAAAAGAAATCGCAAAAAAGAGCACATTTAAGGTCCCGGTTAGAAATGGGACTATTCCTCATTCTATTACTGGCAAGTATTGCGGAAGCAAAGTTCTTCTAAAACCAGCAGCGCCAGGCACAGGAGTTATTGCAGGTGGACCTGTTAGAGCAATTTTAGAAGCAACAGGTGTTGAAAATGTACTTACAAAATCTTTGGGCTCAAACACTACACATAATTTGGTTAAAGCAACAGTGGTCGCATTGAAATCTCTCCGCTCACACGAAGAGGTTGCTAAATTAAGAAATAAATCAATAGCTGAATTGTTAGCTTAACACATTTATTAATAAATATCTTAATAGGATAAGATGAAACTGAAAATTACCCAGATAAAAAGTCAAATCGGACAGAAGTTAAATCAAAAAGAAACTTTAAAAGCATTAGGTATTCGTAAAATGAATCAGACTGTTATCCATAAAGATACCCCTGAGATAAGAGGAATGATTAATACTGTTAGCCATTTGGTTAAGGTGGAAAAAATTAAGAGGTAGACTTAAGATGAAATTGAATGAATTAAAAATTCCTGCAAATTCAAAGCATAAACGCAAACGACTCGGGAAAGGCAATGGTAGCGGATATGGTAAGACGGCCGGTCGTGGGATGAATGGGCAGAAATGTCGCAGCGGTGCCGGTATCCCCAATTGGTTTGAAGGTGGACAGATGCCGATACATCGCAGATTGCCAGGTAAGGGCTTTACTAATATATTTAAGAAGAAGAATAGAATTGTCTCTCTCAATAGATTAGCAAGAGTGGAAGAAAATATTATTGATATTCCCTTGATGGAAAAACTCGGACTTATTGAAAATCCAAAATATAAAAAATTTCCAGTTAAAGTTTTAGCTAATCGTGAAAACAAATTTGACAGGAAAAAAATCATAAAAGCCAACAAATTTAGTGAAAAGGCTGTTGAACTAATTGAAAAAATTGGCGGGAAAGCAGAGGTTGTATAAGTGTTAAAATCCATAGTTAATGTATTCAAGGTTCCGGAATTAAAGAAAAAGATTCTATTCACACTTGGAATTCTAATTGTATATCGTTTAGGCGGGCATATACCCACACCTGGGATTAATACTGCTGCTATTGGTGAATTTTTCGCAAAAAGTTCAAATACACTCTTCGGAATGTATGATTTATTTGTGGGTGGAAATTTAAGCAAAGCAACAATTTTTGCCTTAGGAATTATGCCTTATATTACATCTTCAATTGTTATGCAGTTGTTAGGTGCAATTATACCATTTTTTGAGAAACTTAGAAAACAGGGTGCTGAAGGTCAGAAAAAAATAACACAATATACACGATATGGAACTGTTCTAATAGGAACTTTTAATGCTTTGGGAATTACTGTTTTCCTTGAGAGTATACCTCCAACATCTTTAGGACCGGTTGTTCAATATCCCGGTTTTATGTTTAAATTTATTACTATTATCACATTTGTTGCTGGTACTATATTCATTATGTGGTTAGGTGAGCAGATTACAGAAAAGGGAATCGGGAATGGTATTTCATTAATAATATTTATAGGTATTATTGCCAGATATCCAAATGGTTTTCTTAATATGGGTAATATGGTTGCAAGTGGTACAATGAGCATAATGCTTGCAGTATTAATATTAATAATTATGGTTGTTGTTACGGCAGCGGTGATTGTTATTACAGAAGCTATGCGAAAAATTCCCGTTCAATATGCCAAAAGAGTTATTGGCAGAAAAATCTATGGTGGCCAAAGCACTCACATTCCCTTAAGAGTGAACTCTGCCGGAGTTATTCCTATCATTTTCGCTCAGTCAGTTCTTATGTTTCCACAAACTATAACTACATTTTTTAAAGGTAGTGAATTTATGCATACTATATCTAATTGGCTTTCTCCTGGAGCCTTTCTTTATACTGTCTTATATGTATTATTGATTATCTTCTTCGCTTATTTTTATACCGCAATTGTTCTTAATCCTGTTGAAATTGCAGATAATATGAAAAAATATGGTGGTTTTATTCCAGGAAGAAAACCTGGTAAGAAGACAGCAGAATACATTAATAGTGTTATTACACGAATTACTCTTCCAGGTGCGCTCTTTTTTGCAATTATTGCTGTTATGCCAACCTTCTTGATGACCTATGCAAGAGTTCCCTTTTATTTTGGTGGAACAGGATTAATCATTATCGTTGGTGTTGCATTAGATACCCTGCAACAAATTGAATCTCATCTTGTAATGAGACATTATGATGGATTTATGAAAAAAGGAAAATTAAGAGGTAGAAGAAGATGACCAGTGAAGGGAAATTGATTATCATTTTGTTGGGACCCCCTGGAGCAGGAAAAGGGACTCAGGCTAAGTTAATTGAAAATAAGTATAGCATTCCTCATATATCAACAGGTGATATTTTACGAGATGCGGTTGATAAAAATTCCAAACTGGGTAAAAAGGCAGATGTTTATATGCATAAAGGCGAGTTAGTTCCTGATAATATTATTTTAGATTTAGTTGAAAAACGGGTAACTCAGTCTGATTGTGAAAATGGAGCTTTATTTGATGGATTTCCAAGAAATGTTGAGCAAGCAATAATGTTACAAAATATGAAATATGTTAAGGATTCAAAATCCTTTTATGCCATCTTAATTGATATTCCTGATAACGAAGCAATAAGAAGATTGTCTAATCGGAGATATTGCCCTAAATGCAAAAGTATCTACAACTTAATTAATAAAATTCCTATCCGTTCAGGCTTCCCGATGAAATCGGGGAGACTAAAAAAAAAGGAAGATGGGACATACTTTTGTGATAACTGTGGGACCGAACTGATTATTCGTGATGATGATAAGATTGAAACAATAAAAAATAGATTAGAAGTGTATCACGAGTCGGTCAAACCTATGATTGATTTTTATAAAAGACATTGTGTATTACATATTATTGAAGATGCTGTGTTCAAGGATGATGTTTTCCATAAGATAACAAAAATAATTGAAGAAGAATCGGAATATGAGCCTACGACTGGTCAAAAATAGTCATTTGCTCCTACAGAGCGTCAGAAATGGTCATAATGACAGCGTAAGCGTAATGACGGCTTTAGCCTGTTATGACGGCGAAGCGTTTTGACTATTTATGACGGCTTTAGCCATAATAACAGCGTAATGTTTGAACAATGATTTCAATAAAAAATAAAACTGAAATTGAATTAATGCGTGAAAGTAACAGAATAGTTGCTGAAGTGCTTTATCAATTAGCTAAAATGATGAAACCTGGTATAATCACATGGGAATTAAACGAAAAAGCGGAAGAAATAATTGCAAGAAATTCTGCAGAAGCTGCTTTCAAGGGTTATCAAATGGATGGATTGAATCCTTATCCATTCTCTATATGTGCCTCAATAAATAATGAGATTGTTCACGGGTATTCATCAAAAGATAAAATTCTGCATGATGGCGATATTATTGGGGTTGATGTTGGCGTGAAAAAAAATGGATTTTATGGTGATGGGGCAAGAACATTTGCAGTTGGAAATATCAATGAAAAGGATAGGAAATTACTTAAAACAACTGAATTGGCATTAAAAAGAGCAATTGAACGATGTAAAGTTGGAAGTAGAATTGGAGACATTTCATCAATAATTGAGCATACAGCAAAACAGAATGGATTTTATGTTGCAGACGGATTGACCGGACACGGTGTTGGAAGAGAATTACATGAAGACCCTATTGTTCCAAATATCGGTAAAAGTGGTAGAGGACCAAGATTGGTTGAAGGTATGACTATTGCTATTGAGCCAATGTTTAATATTGGTACATCCAAAACTGTTGAAAAAGAGTGGGTATTTTTTACTGCTGATAATTCTAACTCTGCACATTTTGAACATACAGTTTTAATTAAAAAAGATAGGCCAGAAATTTTGACCTTATTGAAGAGAAATTGATGGCAAAGTCGGGTGTTATTGAAGTTGATGGTATAATTAAAGAAGCTCTTCCAGCCACAAAATTTATTGTTGAATTAGAGAATGGTCATCAGGTTTTGGCACATATCTCTGGAAAGATGAGAATGCATTATATCCGTATATTAGTTGGTGACAAAGTAAAATTAGAACTATCACCGTATGACCTGAATAAAGGTCGGATTGTGTATAGGTATAAATAGATATATTTTTCTATGGAGCAAAAATGAAAGTACGAGCATCAGTTAAGAAACTTTGTAAGAATTGTAAGATAGTGAAAAGAAAAGGCACTATTTATGTGATTTGTTCAAATCCCAAACATAAACAAAGACAAGGTTGAAAATAGGAGGATTGATTTGGCTAGAATTGTAGGCGTAGATTTACCTAATAAAAAAAGAATAGATATCGGTTTGACTTATATTTTTGGTATAGGTAGGTCATTGGCAAAAAAGATTTTAGAGCAGGCAAGGGTAGATAAAAATAAGAGAGTTAAAGATTTGACCGACAAAGAGATAATTTTGTTAAGGGATATAATTCGTAATGATTATGTTATTGAAGGTGACTTGAGGAAAGAGACATCAATGAATATTAAAAGATTGATGGAGATTGGTTGTTATAGAGGATTGCGTCATAGAACAGGTATGCCATGCAGAGGGCAAAGCACACATTCTAATGCAAGAACCAAAAAAGGTCCCAGGTCTGGAAGGATTGTTAGAAAATAATATTAGGAGAATTATATGGCTGTAAAGAAGAAATCGGGTAAAACCATTAGAAAAAAGAAAACAAAGCTTCATGAATCAGAAGGTATTGTTCACATAAAAGCATCTTTTAATAATACTATTATAACCATTACAGATTTGAAGGGTAATGTTATCGCGTGGTCAAGTTGTGGCAAAATTGGATATAAAGGTTCAAAGAAAAGCACCTCCTATGCAGCGCAACAGTCTGCTAAAGATGTTGCAAATACTATTACAAATATGGGTCTTAAAACAGTGCATGTTAAAGTTAGTGGACCTGGTTCAGGGAGGGATTCAGCAGTCCGAGCTTTGCAGGCTCAAGGTCTGAGGATTTTATCTATTATAGATACAACCCCGATTCCTCATAATGGCTGCAGACCTCCCAAGAGAAGAAGAATTTAAGAGGTTATCTAATGGCAAGATATTTAAACTCAAAATGTAAATTATGTAGGAGAGAGGGAACAAAACTCTTCTTAAAAGGTGCAAGATGTTATTCAAATAAATGCAGTTTGGAAAGAAAAAATAATCCTCCAGGAGAGCAAAAGAAAAGGTTTCGTCGTAAAATGAGCGATTTTGGAATACATCTTAGAGAAAAACAGAAAGCAAAAAGGATGTATGGATTACTTGAAAAGCAGTTTAAAAATTATTTCAAAAAAGCTGCAAAAATGAAGGGCATTACAGGAGAAAATTTGCTCAGGCTTTTAGAAACTCGTTTGGATAATGTGGTTTTTCGTATGGGTTTTGCTACATCCAGAAATGCTGCAAGGCAGCTTGTTAATCATGGACATATTCTTGTAGATGCGAAAAAAGTAGACATTCCATCATACATTGTAAAGCAAGGACAGTGCATTGAAATTAAAAATAAGAGCAGACAAATTCCCATAATACACGAGTCAATGGAATCGCATAAGTCTTTAGACCAGTTTAATTGGCTTGAAGTTCATGCAGAAGAATTTAAGGGCTATGTAAAAAATTTGCCTACAAAAGATCAACTCCCACAGGAAATTGACGATAGACTTATCATAGAATTTTACTCAAAATAAATTATTAAAATAAATTGTAAAAAGTAACAGATACATAAATAATTTTAGGAGATCAAATGTTAGAATTAGAACCGATTCAGTTACCGACTTTATTAGAAAAAGAAGAGGAAACTTATACTGAAAAATATGGTAAATTTGCAATCGGTCCCTTAGAGTATGGATTTGGTACAACAATTGGCAACTCATTAAGGCGGGTGTTATTATCATCAGTTCAAGGTGGGGCTGTTCGTTTTGTTCGCGTGAGAGGTATGTTGCATCAATATAGTGCAATTCCTGGCGCAAGAGAAGATTATATAGAGTTAATTCTAAATCTTAAAAATCTTGTATTGCAGATTAATTCAACCCAAGAAGAAATATTAGAGCTGAATGTTAAAGGGCCTGGTAAAATCACAGCAGCTCAAATTAAATGCCCTAAGGTTGTAAAGATTATTAACAAAGATCTATATCTTTTGGAATTGGTTGATGACATTGATTTTTCTATGGAATTATGGGTTGGGAATGGTATTGGTTATGTCAGAGAAAGTGAGCAAGTAGTTGGAGACAGACCTGTTGGGGTCATACCAATTGATTCAATTTATTCTCCTATACGGAAAGTAAATTTTAGTGTTGGAAAACAACGAGTTGATGAGAAAATAAATTACGACAAATTATTTTTGGAAATATGGACAGACGGAAGTATTTTACCTGAAGATTCACTTAGTCTTGCTTCTAAAATACTTAAAGATTACTTTCTGGCGATTATGAAATTTGAGAAAGAGCCAAAATATATTAAAAGAGAAAAAATTGACCCTGAATTGAAAAACTTGCAGAAGCTTATGAAAATGAAAATTTCTGAATTAGAGCTTAGCGTTAGATGTAGTAATTGTTTATCAGCTGCAAAAATAAAATTTGTTAAGGAGTTGGTTGCAAGAACTGAAAATCAGATGCTTATATTAAGAAATTTTGGGAAGAAGTCTCTTGCGGAAGTAAAAAGTGTTCTGGATCGTTATGCACTTCATCTTGGAATGGATGTCAAAGATATTGAAAAACGGCTTGAAGCACTAAATAAAATTGAGGGTAAAAAGAAATGAAACATCGCATTAAAGGTTCATCAACATTTGGCAGAAGAAAAGCTCAGAGAAAAGCTATGCTTAATAATATTGCCTCTAACCTAATAAGGCAAAATAGAATTAATACAACAATTGCCAAAGCAAAAGAAGTTAGTAGAATTGCAGATAAATTGGTTACACTTGGGAAAAAGGATACAATTTACGCGAGACGACAGGCATACAAGATTCTAGCAAATAGGGACCTTGTAAAAAAGTTGTTTGATGATATAGCTGTTCGTTATCAAAACAGAAATGGTGGTTACACCAGAATTGTTAAAATTGGTTATCGCAAAGGTGATTCAGCGCCGGTTGCAATAATAGAATTTGTTGAACAAGATAAAAAGTTTAAAGGAAAAGCTAAGTCGGGCAAAGCTAAAAGTATAAAGAAAAAAATAAGCAGTGAAATTAAAGAAGATAAAAAAGTTGTACAAAACAAAATCAAGTTAAAATCCAGACCTTTAGAAAGCAATAAAACTCAAATAAAAAATAATCAAAGTCCTGAAGAAAAAGAGGAGATATTATATAAAGTAAAAGATAAAAAATTGCGTATTAAATAAAAAAATCTTGACAACATGAAATATAAGGACATCTTTTCGATAAAATAATTCACCCCTAAAGCGGTTGAGAAATCGCTTAAAAGACCTCCTCAGCACAGGTAGCTTCCCCTCTGCCTGTGCTGTTTTTTGTAAATTATCAATTAAACTTTTGCAAATTATACAGCATCCCGAACTGTAAACCACAATCACTTACATAGATTTTTTCAATAGAAAAGTAATTAAAAATTTCTTTTAGAATTAAAGAACCAGACAGAAGAACATCTGCTCTTAATGGATCAAAAGGGATTAGTTTTTTCGCTTCATTATCCGAAATAGAAGACCATAATTTTACAAATTCAATAACATCAACTTTTGTTAATATCTGTTTATGAACTTTTTCAGGAATATATTTTTGTAATTTATTTTTTACAGTAACCAAAGTGGTAACAGTTCCACCAACTCCAATTGTATCAAAACTAAACGAAATTTTATTTTTAATTTTTGATTTGTTTAACACTTCTTTTATATAATCAATTTTTGGTTGCGATTTGAGAAATTGATTATTCAGTCTTCTAACGCCAATCTTTAAGCTTTTTTGAACCAAAATATTGTTATCATAGATTAGTATAAATTCTGTGCTTCCGCCACCAACATCAAAGATAAGCATATTATGAAATTCGGGAAATTCTTTGATATTTGCAGAATAGATATATTCTATTTCTTCATTTTCTGACAGGATATAAAAAGGTAAGCCATAATTTATTTTTAACCAGTCAGAAATTTTTGTGATATTTTTCGATTCTCTTGAAGCAGATGTTCCAATTATTATTATTTTATTACAGTTGAATTTTTTAGAAACGCTGATGTATTCCTTTAGTATGTCTTCAGCTCTTTTGATTGCGTTTCCTGTGAGCAAACCATTTTTCATTCCTTTACCCAGCAAAGAAGTTTTTGCATCACGATATAAAACACTCCAGTGAGTATTTTGTTTTTCAGCTATTAACAAAAGGACAGAGTTTGTTCCAAGGTCAATTATAGATGTAGTTTTTTTCATATTTTTTAAACTTTAAGCCCTAACTTGAACAAGCCCGTTCTCCGTAGTAGTAGTACTGCTACTACAAAGGGTGAACCAAAACCAAAGAGGGATTTTAGCTACAGATTTATTTATTATACCTATCCGGTCTTAATAGGATTTGATCCCCGCTTTCGCGGGGACTGTTTTTCTAACTATGAAATCTTTATATGAGAATACTAAACATCATTATCCCGATTCATCCTTCGTTCCGATTGAATCAGGACTACAGAGAACGGGTATATCGGGAGTGTTGGCTCGTTTATTTGAAAGTGATTTTCATATGAAACATACATGTCCCGAAGACAAATCGGGACACGCCCGTCTGCCCGTCTCTTCAGGCTCGGCGCCTCTGTCTCGGCTTGGCGAGCCAAGACGGGCAGACGGGCGATATATCGGGAGACGAGACAGAGGCGCCGAGCCTGACCTGTCTGGGCGAATAGCCTGAAAAGAGTATGAAAATTGAATTTGTTTGCGTTCCAAAGTACAATTTGGGCAAAAAACTGGATTCCCGCGTTCGCGGGAATGACAGTTTATTTTAACATTTGGGATTGTTATCACCAGTTATAATTATAATGAATAAAGTATTCTTCGTGCCTTTGCCTGCCCCGTAGGGAAGAATGACCGTATCGGGATGCCCTTGTGGTTAAATCGATTTTCATATGAAAGCAGAAAATTAACAAATATTTTTTATTTCATTAATCAATTCTTCAATAATACAATTTTCAGAAATAGTTCTTACTTTTTTTCCTTTTCTAAAAAGGAGTGATTGATTTTTACCTCCCGCGATTCCAATATCTGCCTCTTTTGCTTCTCCAGGTCCATTTACAACACAGCCCATTATAGCAATAGTAATATCTTTATTTATACATAATTTGTTGATTTCGGGTTCTACTTTTTTTGCAATGCTGATTACATCAATCTCAGTCCGTCCACATGTGGGACAGGAAATTATAGTTGGTCCTTTGCGCAATCCTAATGATTTTAGAATTTCTATTCCAACTTTTACTTCTTCAACTGGATTATCAGTTAACGATACTCGAATAGTATCACCAATTCCTTCTGAAAGTAGAGTTCCTATCCCGATTGCAGATTTAATTGTTCCTGAAAATTTTGTTCCAGCTTCTGTAATTCCAAGATGAAATGGATAATCAACCAATTTTGCCATTTGTCTATAACTTTCAATTGTAAGAGGTACAGAGGATGATTTGAGTGAAATTTTGATATCATAGAAATCAAGTTCTTCAAATAACTTGATTTTTCGCAATGCACTTTCTGTAATAGATTTAGCAGAAATTCCATATTTTTGTTTCAAATCTTTTTCTAATGAACCAGAGTTAACACCAATTCTAATAGGGATTTTTGCATTTTTAGCTGCAGATATAATTTTTTTTATTTTGTCACGGCTGCCGATATTACCCGGATTTATGCGAAGGGCATCTATGCCGTTTTTTATGGATTGTAATGCTAAGCGATAATCAAAATGAATGTCTGCAATAATTGGGATTGTGGTTAACTTTTTTATTTCAGGAATATTATTTGCAGAGTTCATATCTGGAATTGCAATTCTGACAATGTCGCAGCCAACATCTTCCAATTCGTGAATTTGTTTAATAGTCTTTCCAGCGTCTCGTGTATCTGTATTAGTCATTGATTGCACAGAGATAGGGGAGTTGCCACCAATTTTTACATTACCAATTCTTATTTCTTGCGTTTTTCGTCTTTTAATCATTTTAGATTTTCCCTTTCAAAGGTTAATAATTGCTTTTTAATTTCTATACCTGCTGAAAATCCGCCCAAGTTTCCATTTGACATTACAACTCTGTGGCATGGGATAATAATAAGTAATGGATTATTGCCAAGAGCATTTCCAACAGCTCTTTGAGCCGTTTTTCTCTTTATGTTTTTTGCAACTTCAAGATATGACATTGTTTTTCCAAATGGTATTTCATAAACAAATTTCCAAACCTCTTTTTGAAATTTTGTTCCGAATAAAAGAATTGGAAATTCAAATTCTTTTCTAAGACCTGCAAAATATTCTTTCAATTGTGTAAGATAGATATTATTATTTAAGGATTTAATAAAAGCATTTGGAAAAAATTTATCAACCCATTTGTCATTATAGCAATTAATACTGACATTTAGTAATCCGTTTTTATTAAATAGTAAAAATATATTGCCAATAAAGGAATGCAATTTACTTTTATAGATTATATTCATAATAAAACAACCACCAGATGAAATATATATTGTCAACTAAAATAACAATTTATTTGACAATAAATTTATATTCTATATCTAACAGGCAAAAGAGATTATTAATAGGAAATCAAGCGTTTGCAATATGAAAAAAAAGGAACTAACATCTTAAAAGATAGTAGACAATGTAATCCAAATAGCATAATTATACAGTAAATTATTCAGGAGAGAGTATGGAAAATAGACTGATTGATTACTTCATCTCACTGGTCAAAATTGATAGTGAATCCAGGAACGAACTTGCAATGGCGGAAAGGATGCGAGATGATTTAACGGAAATGGGCGCTCAAGTTGTTTTTGATGATGCTCACGTAAAAGCAAAAGGGAGCATTGGTAATTTAATAGCCAAATTTCCAGGAAAGGTTGAAAAGAAACCTCTTCTGTTTTGTGCTCATCTTGACACAGTTAAGCCGGGCAAAGGAATAAAACCTGTTATTAAGAATGGGAAAATATTTAGTGATGGTACGACAATTCTTGGTAGTGACGACAAATCTGGTATTGCCGAGATTGTGGAAGCAATAAGAAGGTTACAAGAAGAGCACTTTGATTATGCTCCCATAGAGGTGCTATTCACAATTTCTGAGGAGATTGGACTATTGGGTGCAAAGAATTTGGATTATTCTCTTTTAAATGCAAAGATGGGTTATGCTTTGGACAGCCATAGAATTGGTTCTGCAACCATACAAGCTCCATCATTAAATGTTATAGAGGTTAAAGTTATTGGGAAAGCAGCTCACTCTGGCGCATGCCCAGAAAGAGGAATCAACGCTATACAGGTTGCTGCAAAGGCAATCTCTAAATTAAAGTTAGGTAGAATAGACGAGGAAACAACTGCAAATATTGGTAAGATTAACGGTGGGCTCGCAAATAATATTATACCAAATACTGTAAGTTTAAGTGGAGAAGTTCGCAGTCATAGTGAAGAGAAATTGGAAAAAGTTACAAATGAGATAATACGAACATTTGAAAAAACAGCTCAGAAATATCAGATTAATATTGATGGCAAAGTTTATAAAGCGAAAGTAGATATAAAAGTTGATAGAGATTTTCCAGCAATGAAAATTGATACTAATGAGCAAATAGTACAAATCGCATTAAAAGCTGCAAAGAATATTGGAATTGAACCAAGAATTGAAATTGGCGGTGGTGGAAGTGATGCGAATATCTTTTATGAACACGGATTGTGTATGCCAATACTTGGCACGGGCATGCGAGATGTACATACTTTAGATGAAAATATTAGTATAAACGATTTAGAGAATGGAACACGCTGGATAATGGAGATAATAAAAGAATATAATAAAAAATAAAGAATATTCGCCTGTTCCATTTAGGCGATGAAAGGAGAGAGATGAAAAAATATTTACTATCACCAGGACCTACACCGGTGCCGTCAGAAATATTGCAGGCTATTTCTGAACCAATGGTTCATCATCGCACACCTGCGTTCAAGGAAATGGTTGGCAAAGCCATTGAAGAATTAAAATATGTATTTCAAACTAAGAACGATGTGCTAATTTTCACATCTACTGGAACAGGAGCAATGGAGGGCGCTGTCTCTAATGTGCTGAATAAAGGTGAGAAAGCAATCATTATCCGAAATGGCAAATTTGCTGAACGTTGGGGAGAAATTGCTGAAAAATATGGTGTTCAGTCTATTTATGTTGATTTACCCTGGGGTATAGTTGGTCAGCCAGAAACCATAGAAAAATTACTCAACAAAAATCCAGATGTAAAAGCTGTTTATACTCAATTGACAGAAACCTCAACAGGTGTGGTTATGCCTGTTAAAGAGCTTGGGGAAATAGTTAGTAAAACTGATGCTTTGCTTATTATTGATGCTATTTCAGGTTTAGGTGGACAGGAATTCTACATGGATGACTGGAAGGTTGATATTTGCGTTGCTGGTTCACAAAAAGGTTTGATGCTGCCTCCTGGACATGCCTATGCTGCAGTAAGTGAAAAAGCTTGGGCTAAAATTGCAACCTGTACACAACCGAGTTACTATTTTAACTGGAAAACTTATCGTAAAAAATTAGCTAAAAATACAGACCCATTTACTGGCTCAGTCATTCATATCAAAGGATTACTAAAAGCCATAGAAATAATTCAAGAGGAAGGTTTGGATATAAGATTTAAACGGTATAAGGTGTTGGCACGTGCCTGCCGTGCTGCTGTAGATGCACTGGGACTGGAGATGTTTGCGGAGACTCCTTGTGATGTAGTAACTGCAGTCAAAGTGCCTGAAAGCGTTGACGGATTGGCATTGGTAAAAAAGATGAGAGATGAGTATGGTTTTACGATTGCTGGCGGTCAAGCTGGAGTCAAAGGCAAAATCTTCCGTATTGCTCATATGGGATATATTGAGAGATTTGACATTATAGCTGTAATCTCTGCTTTAGAAATGGTGTTAAATGATTTAGGCTGGAAATTTGAATGGGGCGCAGGTTTAACCGCTGCACAAAAAGTGCTTGCTGAAGAATATAAATTCTGACTTAATTGAAAAGTATTATTAATATTTAGGCGGGATGACCTTCCCGCCTTTTTATGTATATGGAATAGTACAATTTATAAAATTATGCCATTACAAATAAAGTATATAAGGACAAATACACTTGCTGATAAAATTGGAATTCATACCAATGATATTCTTCTATCTATAAATAACTATAACATAAACGATGTCATTGACTACCAATTTTATCAAGCTGAGGAAGTCCTGAGAATTAAAATTGAGCGAAATAATAGACCAAAAACATATTTAATGAAAAAGGGTTATTCAGAAGATTTAGGTTTAGAATTCCATCCAATAAAGTATCGGCGATGTAATTGTAACTGTATCTTCTGCTTTATAGACCAGATGCATCCGCAGGCTCGTCCATCACTTAAGATTAAAGATGACGACTTTAGGCTTTCGTTCCTATTTGGAAATTTTATTACTTTAACAAATCTATCCAGGTCAGATTATTTAAGAATTGTTAACCAGCGTTTATCTCCACTTTATATTTCTGTTCATACTACAAATGATGAATTACGAACAAGGATGATGAGATATAGAGTAAAGATGAGTATAAAAGAAAGGTTGAGATTTCTTGCAGATAATGAAATTCAAATCCATACCCAAGTTGTCTTAATTCCTGGATGGAATGATGGGACTGAGTTAGAAAGAACAATTTTTGATTTAGCAGGATTCTACCCCTCTGTCCAATCAATTGCTGTTGTCCCAGTCGGATTAACAAGATTTAGAAAAGGGTTAATGCCCTTACAGCCTGTTGATATAGATTTAGCAAAAAAGGTAATTTCTGATTCAATGGAATGGCGGGAGAGATTGAAACAGGAATTTGGTACTGGGCTGGTAACTTTATCAGATGAGTTTTTTCTTATTGCAAATGAAAAAATTCCAGAAGAAGAATATTATGATGATTTTCCTCAAATAGAGAATGGGATAGGGATGACAAGGATGTTTTTGGATAATTGGGATAGAACAAGAAATAGTTTGAAATTAGATAAAGATATGCACTCAGTTTCTCTTGCTACAGCTGAACTTATCTATCCGATTATAAGAAATCTGGCTCTGGAATTTCAAAAATGTACTAATATTAAAATTGATGTAATAAAAGTTGAGAATGAATATCTGGGAAATACTATTACTGTAACGGGATTATTGGCTGGTTGCGATGTTGTAAAAACAATTAAAGAAAGTGATTATGGAGATTTGATATTATTACCAGAAAATATGTTTAATGCTGATGGATTGACATTAGATGGTAAGACGATTGATGATTTGAGAATAGAAACTGAAAAGAGATTTAAAATTATGCGATGGTTTGCTTAAAAGATTATAAATTTAGGCAATTGACTTATTTTCGGACCAAGCATAAAATTGGCTTGGTTATGAAGGAAAAAATTGAGAGAGCAATTTTGGGTATTGAATGTCCAAAATGTGGACATGATTGTCTTTATAAACTTGACGACGGTCATTATAAATGTTCCAATTGTAAATTCAAATATAGTCCAAGAAAATTGAATGCTGATTTGCGGGAAAGATGAGTTTGTGAAAGTATATAGGGATGTTTATAAAAAGAAGAAAAAGTGAAAAGTAAAAATTTTTATAAAATATTTGACCAAAAAATATTATGAATTTTTTTATACTAAAATAGATTGCTCACGGATTAAACTATGGATAATAAAATCAAATTATTAACCTGTATCAATTTCTGGTTTGTTCAAAAACTATACATAAATTTAATCCACATAGTAATAAATCGATCAGTATATCAATTTACAATAAGAAAAAAATATATTACAAAATCTTTGTTTATTAATATATTCATTGGAGGAAAAAATAAATTCGTTTAGTTTAGCCTTTCTATCAGCACATAGGCTGATTGAAAGGCATTCTTTTGGGAAAGATAAATAAAAAATTCCTAAAACTTGGAAAAATATTGAAAGAAAGAAAAGAAAAAATGAAAAAATTAATTTGTATTTTATTAGGAATAACCTTATCTTCTATAGCTTTTGCTTATGAGGATTACTCACCAGAAATAAGTAAACTTTATTGTGATTTTGTGAAAATTTATATTTCTGATGTTGAACAAATCAATCTATTTGCTGAAAATCAGAATAAGGTAGGTGGACTAATTTACTCAATGAATACTGAATCTGGAAATCTTCAGATAATAGATAAGACTGAAAAAACTATTAGAAAGAAAGGTTACTTTCATGCCAATCTTTCACCTGGGTTGTTACCTGGCTTATCTTTTGGTTATGGCTGGATTGAAAGTGGCAGTAGTAAATATTTTAAAGAGTACATTCCTACTTTTCATATTAGTTACTTGGGTTCTGTAAGTGCTATTGGTATATTTCTTCAAATGAATTATTTTAAAAATATAACTAGAAAAGGCCTTTTTTGGATGGTAATTGCTGGCATTGATTATGGAATAACAGAACCATTTATAGCGGATCCGGGAGGTGGACCCTCTAAAGATAAAAAAGTAAACTCTCTTTTTCCTAATTTATCGATTGGTGGTGGATATAGTTTTAAGATAGGTAAGGATTCTTTCTTTCGCATTTCTTTTGATGTTGGTATAAAGCTAATAATTAGTAATTTAACATTTTCAGTGATATTATAAAAAAAGGAGACAAAATGAATACAAAAACATTAATTCAAATTTTAATTGTAATGATGTTACTACCAATTTATTCGCTATCTTTTGCATATATAGGTAATGTGCATCAATATATTATTGAACAAGCTTATGAACTACTGGAAACAGAAACTGGTATAGGATATGAGGAATATATAAATGATTTTTCTGACTCTGATATGCAGTATATAATATACGGATCCATTTATGAGGATATAACGGATTGGATTTACCATTACCACCTTGACGGCTATGATCCTCCATTTAACCAAACTTTAACTAATGATTTAATTCTTATATTTGGAGAATCAGGTAGATTGCAAACAGTTACTCATTTCTGGGATGCAGATGCTGGAATTTATGATAAAAGTTTTTTAAGTGGAGAGATGGCTAGTATTTATTGGTCAATGTATGTCGATAATTCTTTTGTAAAAGCCAAAAGATATTTTCAAGGTTATGAAGGTGGAAATCCATATTGGATCCCGATAAAATTGCCTAGTAGTGTTGAATATTTTGTGACTAATTATCCATCAAGTAATGGTTATGTAGTTCCAGAACCATACGGTTTAAATGAATTGTATACAAATGGATCAACAAAATTATATAATTGGGATCATCTCCTTTTTATAAATGGATACGCAAACTACGGACAAGATTGTTATTTCAATTCTGAATGGAGAAGAAATACCGCTTTCGCTATACTTGGTAGGATATTACATTTACTCGGAGATATGTCTGTCCCTGCACATGCACATAATGACGATCATGGACCAATCAAATATACTATAACTGGCGATTGGCATACTCATACTTGTGATAAATACGAAGGATGGTTAACTCATGGTGAAGGTGGCTTTATGGCATTTACAGAAAACTGGTATTGGAATTATATAAATATTCTAGCACAAAAAGGTGGATATATAGATATTTCACAGGAAAATGATCCCTTGTATTTTGCAATGTATACAGTCAATCAAATAGCAGATTTCTTTGCCAGCGATGATGTGGATGGTGATAATATCTTAACTCAGGGAAGTAATGCAATTTTAGATGCAATGTATGCTGAATTGGAATTTGAATTTCCACCTGACCATCCTGTACGTAATGCACATGAGATGACTGATATTGAAAGCTCTCAAATTCGCGATGTTGTTTTTCCTTTTGTTATTAGAATGACGGCAGGTTTTCTTAAATGGTTTGCTGAGGTAAATAATCTTACACAATATAATCTACAATTAGCAGACACATTAAAAGGATATTTCTATAGTTATACAAATCCAGTACCTGATCCGGATGAAACAAACAAAGAAATTTCACTTTATTATATTACTCATAATCCATTTGATCCAGAAGTTAGAGTAACAATAGAAAAAGAAAATGGTGAAACAATATGGGATAATGTAGAGGTGGCTCTTCATTTGGGTGTTCCGAAAGCAGGATATTTAACAAGTTGGAATTTTTACAAAAGATTAATATTAGATGATCAAAATTATACTGGTCCCATTACAATTCAGGTTTCAGAAGATGGAATTGTAACAAAAGAATCTACAGTTAATTATAATCCTTCCAACAAACCTCCGTTACCAATATTATTCCCCTGGCCTGATGAAGAAAAGGGAATATATCCTACTCATTATGGAAACTACACTAGCGGGTTATATTATAATCATAGTTATAATTTAAATATTAACGCACCTTATAGTGGAGATATTGATACATGGTATAATATTAAGATAGAATGGGATGAAGAGGATGGTGAACATATTTTTCCTCTGAATTATACCTCATATGTCCAATTCAATGATAACGGTACTGTTGATTTAGATATTCCCCAAAAAAGTGATATAATTGATCCTGGAGTTACTGCTGGAAATGTAAGACTTAAGATTAATGATGTAGAGGGATGGGACAATCATCCAATTGTATTTAATACTGAGGCATTTTCAGGTCTTATTAAAACGGTTAGTTATCCTGGGATAATTATATATTGTATTGGAGATGCTCCACCACCTGGTTGTCCTACTCTTTACTATGGAAATGAACGAGAAAATAATATTATTCCACTTGGAGAGAATCAAGAACAGGATTGTTTTGACTATACTTTGTTGAAAAATACAGTTAAAAATTCAGAAGTAATTGAGATGAAAGTAATTGAAAATCAAGATAATAGTAATTATTTTGACCTTGTGCAATTAGTAGCAGTAGGACATTCTAAAGATACTGAAGTAGGAATAAACAATAAGACTGGCGAAATATTCTTATACAATCCAAAATCACAAATTCGTTTTGGTACAGGAAAGGATAGCAGTTTTGTATTACAAGCAGAAGATAGTTTATTAATAAATCTATCTGATTTTAATATACCTCCTGTAGAATATGTATATTTGAAAGTAACCTGCTCATTATTATCAAATAAAGTTACTGCCAATCCTAATAAAGAGCACTTTTCAATAGGTGAACAAGCATCAAAAGATACAACAGAAAATGTTATAGATATTGTTGGACTTCATGAAACAGAATTTACTTCTTATTCAGAAATTAATGAAGATGACATTGATCTTTCTAATGGAATTCTTTTAATAAAGCCGTCAAGAGATATTGAGATATCTGAAATTTCTGTTGTACTTGATAATAGTGGTAAAGAGGATTTTGAAGTATCAAATTGCAACATACTGAAAGCAATATCTGTTCAGGATAATAAAAATGTGTTGAATTATATTCATTGCGATGATAATGTTTATTATGAATTTGGAATGGATGATGGAATTAATTTGTTGTTTGAAAACCCAATTTTAAATAATGAAACAGCAGATTATGTTTTTATATCTAAAGGAAGGTATATTCATAATCAACAAGATGAAATTGAAGACATCACTTACAAACTTTCAAATTATCCTAATCCATTCAATCCCGATGAAATCGGGACTACTATTTCTTTTTCAAACACAAAGCCCTCAAAGATAGAAATTTATAATATCAAGGGTCAGTTAGTAAAGAATTTTAATTTGGAAAGTGAACAATCTATGGTTATCTGGGATGGAAAAGATTATAATGGTGTGCAGGTAGCGAACGGTATTTACTTCTACAAATTGTCCTGTATGAACAAATCAATTGTTAGGAAGATGATTCTCCTCCGTTAGAGATTCTTGGTATCAATTTCCTATGTAAATATTTAGAAAAAAAAATCAAGCATGTGAGGGTTTATAATCTTCACATGCTATTTTATAATAAACCTGTCATAGTGAATAATATTGACAAAAGAATTTAATATTTTAAATATATTTATAATTCAAATAAAAAACTGGAGGTATAAATTATGTTCAAAAAAATAATTTTTCTTATTATTTTATCCGTATTATTAACATTTTCGTCTCTTATAATTGTAAATTTCTCAGAGTTATTTGCAGATACAATTATTGTTGATACAACTGGAATGGGAGATTATTTAACCATACAAGAAGGGATTAATGCATCTACAGACGGTGATACGGTTTTAGTTCATCCAGCAACATACACAGAAAATATCAACTTTACAGGAAAAAATATCATAGTTGCTTCATTGTATTTAATATCTCAAGATACAAGTTATATTTCCCAAACGATAATTGATGGCAATCAAAATGGAAGTGTTGTAACTTTTGTAAATGGTGAAGATACCACTGCTGTTTTAACAGGTTTTACTATAAAGAATGGAAGTAACACTGTTGGAGGGGGCATATTCTGCAATTCTTCCAGCCCAAGTTTGGAATATCTTGCAATTATTGAAAATACAGCTAATGTAGGCGGTGGAATTCTTTTCATACAATCAAATTCATGTTTGCAAAATTTAACTATTTATGGTAATTCTGGTAGCGGGGTTGCGTGCAATAGTTCTAATATTAGTTTGGTTAATTGTATTCTATGGAACGATTATCCAGATGAGATCATTTTTTATTCTGGCTCTCTATCTGTAATCTATTCAGATATACAGGGAGGATGGATAGGTGATGGTAACATTGATGAAAACCCACAGTTTGTAAATCCTGATATAGGAAATTTTAATTTAACTGAGAATTCTCCGTGTATTAATTCAGGAAATCCATTTTTCCCACCGGACCCGGATGGAACACATCCAGATATAGGTGCATTTTATTATTATAATGATACTTCTGAAATTGTGGCTGACTTTTGTGCAGATTCAACTGTGGGATTCTCTCAACTGACAGTAAATTTCACAGACCTTTCTGTAGCTTTTAACTGTGAAATTACTTCATGGAACTGGAATTTTGGAGATGGGAATACTTCTACTGAACAAAATCCTATACATACCTATAATAGCGGAGGATTCTACACTGTTAGTTTAACAGTAGAAGATGATAATGGTAACTCTGATACTAAAACAAAAGAAGATTATATTATTGTATATACAGTTATTGAAGATGGTGAAAGCATATCAGGGACTTGGTATGCAGAAAACTCTCCATATCTTGTGCAGGGTTTGGCAACAGTTCCCGAAGGTCAGACATTAACAATTGAACCGAGCACAATAATAAAACTCTATTCAGTAGGTTATCCCACTTATGGACGTTTGCGTATCAACGGTACCCTTATAGCACAAGGTTCTATAAATGACTCTATAGTTTTTACTCATTATAGTGATACAGGTAATTGGGGGTCTATTAATTTTGGTTTTTATAACACAACGAGCAGTATTGAATATTGCAAAATTGAATATGGATGCGGATTAGTGATGTATAGCTCAACAATAACAATAGAAAATAGCCTTTTTAAGAATAATTTATATAGTGTGATAATATGTGCTAGTAATTCTTGCCCAATTATCAATAATAATAGTATTATCAACAATAATGAATGTGGTGTTTATATAGTTGATTCAAATCCTACACTAATGAATAACATTATTAAAGATAATGGCTTACTTACTGACTATTCTGGGATTATTTGTTCAGGTTCAAATGGAATAATTGAGAATAATATTATACAACATAATGGAGGAAATGGTATTTATTTACCAGAATACAGTAGTCCATTAATTAAAAACAATACAATTGAAGATAATGAATTTCCCGGAATTTACTGTGGAAATAATTCAAATCCAAACATTGAAAATAACACTATTATTGGAAACCAATGGGGAGGCGTGTATTGCGAAAATACAAACAACCCATATATAATTAACAATATAATCCAGGAAAACGAATGGGGAGTTTATTGCCTTAATCAAACAAATCCAAGTATTATTAATAATCTAATAATAAATAGCCCTAAGGATGGAATTTGTTGTGATAATTCAAGTCCTGTAATTATAAACAATACAATTGTTTATAATGGTCTTATCTTTCCAAATTGTGCTGGAATTTTTTGTGCAGATAATTCTGATCCAATAATATATAATACAATTCTTTGGGAAAATAGCACTGATTTTGATTTTAGTGGATCTGATGCAAATCCGATAATCTCATATTCTTTAATTCAAGGTTCAAGTTTACCTTCATGGGTACAGGATGGTGGGAATAATATTTTTTCAGAAGATCCCTTATTTGTAAATGAAATAGGTATGGATTTTCGTTTAACAAATAATTCACCCTGCATAGACGCTGGCACACCAGATACTACAGGTCTTAACTTACCTGAGAATGACTTATCAGGCAGTCCACGAATATATAATGGCATAATAGATATGGGGGCGTATGAGTGGCAAGGATATGATGTTGATAAACCTCATAATCCTTCAACAGTTACTGGGTTATATCAAAATTATCCTAATCCATTCTCCGCCTTTACTACGATATATTTTAATATTTGCCACGGAGTCGCGGATGACGCAGAGATAAGGATTTATAACATAAAAGGACAACTTGTAAAACAATTCAAAATTAAAAATTCAAAATGTAAAATTAACGAAGTTGTCTGGGATGGGACTGACGAGGAGGGGAATAAAGTTCTGAGTGGTGTGTATTTTTATAAATTAAGTTGTGGTGAATATTCTGTAGCAAAAAAGATGTTGTTGATGAGGTAATTTTTACACTATTTTTTCTTCAATTCATAATCTAAATCAGAAAAAATTGACAACAAATTCCTAATCAAAATTTGATATTATAAATTATGACTCCGAAAAAGTATTTTCCAATAATAGTTTCCTCACCTTCTGGAGGTGGCAAGAGTTGTATCTGCCATGAAATTTTGAAAAGAAACAAAAATATTCTTTATTCAATTTCATATACCACTCGTCCGCCAAGAGAGAATGAAATAGATGGAAAAGATTATTACTTTGTTTCCAAAAAGAAATTCAAAAAAATGAGAAGAAATGGAGAATTTCTTGAATGGGCAAAGGTGCATAAACACTATTATGGCACCTCTAAACGAGTTATTGAAAATGCTTTGAAACAAAAGAAGTTTATAATTCTTGATATTGATACAAAAGGTGCAAAGAAATTTCTTAAAAAAATACCAGAAGCCCTATCAATTTTCCTTTTTCCACCAAGTATGAAGGTATTAGAAAAAAGGCTTAGAAATCGTAATACAGATAATGAGAAAACTATAGAATTGCGTCTAAGAAATGCCAGAAAAGAGGTTGGAGATTCCTGGTATTATGACCTTTTTCTTATTAATGATAAAATATCAATAGTAGTTGATAAAATTTTAAAAGAAATAGAAAATAAAAGTATCGGTCTCGGCCAGTCTTGGCTCCCGATGTATCGCCCGTCTGCCCGTCTTGGCTCGCCAAGCCGAGACAGAGGCGTCGAGCCTGAGGAGACAGGCGCCCAGCCCGTCTAGTCGCCGAGACTGAACGGAAAGGAATGTATGAATAGTAAAATAGTTCAGAAATTTATTGAAAACAATAATTGTACTTATCTATTCCTCGTATTAGCAAATGAGGAATTAAATCGTTTATCCAAACTTCCTTATCCTGTTAGAGAAAAGTTTGATAAAAAATTACCTGCAATGGCATTAGACCATATTGCTGAAGGCAATATTCCTGATTACTTTGTACAGGAAGAAGAGAAGCCTGAAGGTAAAATGTCTGATATTATTGATGAATAATCAAGTTAAAAGATACCTCTCTAAAACAGGAAATAATGAAATTCTTGAGCAGAGATTTGAACTCCTGGAATTGTCCGGCATAAAAAATTTTTTTCTAAACAGAGTTGAAATCCCTGATAAAGATGAAATTCTTTCCAAACTTGCTTTAAAATATAAAGATTGTAAAAAATGTGGATTATCAAATACAAGGCATAATTTTGTTTATGGACAGGGAAATCCAGATACTGGTATAATGTTTATAGGTGAGGGACCAGGAGAGCAAGAGGACAGGCAAGGTATTCCTTTCGTAGGTGCAGCAGGACAACTTTTTAATAAGATGTTAAAAGCAATTTCCTTAGAAAGAGAGGAAGTTTATATCACCAATATTGTAAAATGTCGTCCACCTAAAAATAGAAATCCATTACCAGATGAAATTGAGAGTTGTATACCATATTTGTATGAGCAAATTTGGATTATTAGACCGAAAATTATTTGTGCACTTGGGAAAGTAGCTGGCAACAGTCTCCTGAATAATGATAATACACTTGGGAGTATGAGAGGCAGCTTCTATAATTTTCAGGATATTAAGTTAATGGTTACATATCATCCTTCTGCATTGCTGTATCATATAGAATGGAAAGGACCAACATGGGAAGATCTGAAAATGTTAATGCGAGAATATAGAAAAGTGTAATCCAATCCGTCTAGGCTCCCGATATATCGGGAGACTGATATTAGAGAATTAAAAAAATGGCTGACAAAACGAAATCTACAATTTCTCATCCGTCTAGGCTCGGCCTAGCCGAGACTGAAGAAGGTATAAGAGTTCCACCACATGACCTGAATGCAGAAGGTGCAGTGCTTAGTGCTATGCTTTTGGATGATTGGGCTGTAGCAAGAGCATTGGAAATGCTTAAAGAAGAGTATTTCTACAAAAGAGCCCATAGGTTGATATTTCGCACAATTGCAAAGTTATTTGAAGCTAATGTTGAGATTGATTTAATAACCTTAATTGATGGATTAAAAAAGGATGGGCATCTTGAGGATGTTGGCGGAACTGCGTATCTTTCTGAAATATCAGATGTCGTTTCATCCAGCGCAAATGTGGAAGCACATGCACAAATTATTATAGAAAAAGCCACGCTACGTTCTCTTATAAATACTGCTAATAAGATAACTGAGGATTGTTATAGTTCAGATAAGATGAGTAAAGCTATTGTAGAGAATGCTGAAAAAGAGATTTTTAATGTTACACAAAACTTAATGTTAGAGGGTTTTGAATCAATTTCTAATATCATTCCAGGCACATTACAAAATATTGAAAAGATTGCATCCCAGAAATCCAGGGTTGTTGGCATTGCTTCAGGATTCCCGGCACTTGATAACAAGACAGGAGGTTTTCAACCGGGACAGTTTGTAGTTATTGCTGGACGTCCAAGTATGGGTAAAACATCTTTTACTTTGAATATTGCATCTTATGCTGCCGTGCATCAACAGAAGAAGGTGGGAATTTTTAGTTTAGAAATGGATAAAGAAAAAGTTCTTATGAGAATGTTAAGTTCTGGTGCAGAGGTATCTCTTTCTGAAATGTTACATGGATATGGGATTGACCAAAATAAAATCTTCTTGATTACGACCGTTGCAGAGAAATTATCAGAGTCTTCAATTTTCTTAGATGATAGAGGCAGTAACACAATGACCGATATTCGCTCCAAAGCAAGAAGATTAAAATCTGAAGAAGGATTAGATTTATTAATTATTGATTATATGCAACTTTTGATGCCAGATGTCAGTAGAACCAGCAGGCAACAGGAAATGACTGAAATTTCTCGTTCAATAAAAATATTGGCAAAAGAGCTCAGAATTCCAATTATTGCAGTTTCTCAATTAAGTAGAGCACCGGAATCAAGACAAAATAAGAGACCTGTCCTCGCTGATTTGCGAGAATCAGGTGCCATTGAACAAGATGCTGACCTGGTTTTACTTATCTATAGAGAAGATTATTATGATAAGGAAAATGCTAAAGAACCAGGTATTGCAGAAATTGCTGTTGCTAAAAATAGAAATGGACCACAAGGTACAGAAAAATTAAAATTCAGAGGGGAATTCACCTTATTTGAGCCATTAGATAAAATACAGTTTTGATGAATAGCTTATTAAAACATATTCTCTTAAGTTATTAAAACTATTTTATCATAAGTTAACACTAATTGGTTTTTTCTCGCACTTTCTAATAATTAGATAATGTCTTTTAATATAGTTCTATATCAGCCAGAAATTCCATCCAATACCGGTAATATTGGGCGCCTTTGTGTAGGAACTAACTCAGTTCTTCATATTATTAAACCTATGAAATTTATGATTACTGACAAATATCTTAAGCGAGCTGGTTTAGATTATTGGGATAAGCTCCATGTAAAATTCTATAATAGTTGGGATGATTTTCTTGCTGAAAATGAGGATAAGAATTTGCTGTTTTTTACAACAAAGGCAAACAAAATTTATTCAAAAATAAATTTTCAAGATGAAGATTTCTTGATATTTGGACCAGAGACAAGAGGGTTAGCTGAAAATGTTCTTAATAAGTATTGGAAAAATGCATTTACAATTCCAATGAGTAAAAATATTCGTTCTATAAATCTTAGTAATAGTGTGGCAATTGTGCTTTATGAAGCAATCAGACAAACAGCATTTTGTGAATCTTCTTGACTCAATATTTTTTAATTTATGATTTGTCCCTAAGCAAATCGAGGATTATAGTTTGATATTTATTTATCGGGGTGTAGCGCAGTCCGGGTAGCGCGCCTGCTTTGGGAGCAGGAGGTCCCGAGTTCAAATCTCGGCACCCCGACCAGTTTTATAAATATAAAATGCCAGTATTTTTTATGCAAATAAATATGATAATGTAAAGAAGAATTTCTATAAGCTTCAGCCGAGACGAATTCTTGCCTATTCTATAAATTATTCAATTTTAGAAATGCATAAAATAAGTAAGACCTTGATTAAAAATATCTCTCCACAAATAGATAAAGGAAAATATCCGGTCAAATGGGAAATTGATATTCCATTTGAAGTCACAGCAACCATTGATTCTAATGACACCTCTTGCCAGGTTTTTCTAAGACACAAAAGGGAAAGTAATAAAGACTGGCAATCCCTTGAAATGAAGCAAGCTGGGCAAGGTAAATACTCCGCAGAATTTGTTGCCAACAGGATTGGTTCTTATTTATACACAATTGAGGTTAATTCAAGTAGAAAAAGTATAAGATATGATAAGATTTTTTCTGTATATTTTCATCGTCCACAAGCTCGTTATGCTGCCTGGTATGAGATGTGGCCCAGATCACAAGGAAAGATAGCCTGTCTCGGCATGGCCGAGCCAAGACGGGAAGGCAGAAGCGCCACTTTCAAAGATATGGAAGCAAGGTTGCCAGAAATTTGTCAAATGGGATTTGATACACTCTATCTTGCTCCAATCTATCCTGTAGGACGAACAAATAGAAAAGGGCCTAACAATACTCTTACTGTCGGTCCAAACGACCCAGGAAGTCCATTCTCAATAGGTAATGAATGTGGCGGTCATAAAGCCATCAATCCAGAACTTGGCACTCTTGATGATTTCAAAAGATTTGCTAAAAAAGCAAACCAGATGGGAATTGAAATTGTGCTGGATATTGCTTTGACCTGTTCTCCAGACCACCCTTATGTGAAAGAACATCCCGATTGGTTTTTCTATAATGACGATGGAACTATTAAATATGCCGAAAATCCACCTAAAAAATATCAAGATATTTATCCACTAAACTTTTATCCGGAAAATAAGGATGAGATGTGGAATGAGATGAAATCAATCTTTCTCTTCTGGATAAAACAAGGAATAAAGACCTTTCGTGTTGACAATCCGCACACAAAACCTGTTGAGTTCTGGCAATGGCTGATAAAAGAAATCCAGGCAAAATATCCAGATACAATTTTTTTAGCTGAGGCGTTTACTGAACCTCCAATGATGAAACTTCTGACGAAAATTGGCTTCACACAATCTTATACATATTTTACCTGGCGAAACACCAAACAAGAACTGACTGAGTATTTAATTGAACTCACTCAATCTGAGATGAAATATTATTTTCGGGGAAATCTATTCACCAATACGCCCGACATTTTAATGCCTTTTCTACAAAAGGGAGGCAGACCCGCATTCAAAATAAGAATTGCACTTGCTTGTACCTTGTCTTCCCTTTATGGAATGTATAACGGATTTGAACTCTGTGAAAATAAGGCAATACCCGGCACAGAAGAATATATGAATTCTGAAAAATATCAATATAAAGTTTGGGATTGGGACCGCCCTGGAAACATAAAAGATTATATTGCCAAACTTAACAAAATAAGAAAAGAAAATTCAGCACTTCATTATTATAGAAATCTAAAATTTTATTACTCCTCTGATGAAAATATCATTTTCTATGGAAAGACTTCTTATGATAAGCGGAATACGGTTTTTGTCGCTGTGAATTTGGATCCTTTTAATACACATAAGAGCATCTTAAGAATACCGCTTGACCACTTTGGAATTTCCGAAGATAAGGAATATGAAATAGAGGAATTAATCATGGATAAGATTTATAAATGGAGAGGCATAGAAAATAGGGTTGAATTAAATCCAGATGAGGAGCCTGCGATGATATTTAGGATAAGTATGGATTCGGTGAGTCTTTTGCCGAAGATGAAGTGCCGACAGAGTCGGCTACTCCATATTAATTGAAAGGACTTATTAATGAAAGTTACAATGATTGCACGAGAATATCCACCGAATGTTTATGGCGGGGCTGGTGTCCATCTCCGTTATCTTGTCCAAGAATTAAGAAAAATAATTTCGGTTGAAGTCAGATGCTTTGGTGAACAAGATGTTAAAGAAAAAGATTTTAGAGTAAAGGGATATCAAGCATGGAAAAGGCTTATTAGTGACCCTAAAATTAGCAAGGCATTACAAACGATTTCTACAGATTTATCCATTGTAGATGATTGCATCAATTCAGATATTGTCCACACCCATACCTGGTATGCTTCTTTTGCTGGATACTTGGTGAAAATGCTTTATGATATTCCACTTGTTGTAACCTGTCATAGTCTGGAACCACTCCGTCCCTGGAAGGAAGAGCAACTCGGGTCAGGATACAAATTAAGCAGTTGGGTTGAAAAATTAGCCATTGAATCCGCTGATAGGGTTATCGCAGTTTCTAAAATGATGAAAAAAGACATTACAAAATATTTTAATATACCTTCAGAAAAAATAAAGGTTATCTATAATGGTATTGACCTCAATAAATGGAAAGAAACAAAAACAGATTATACCCTTAAAGAGTATGGAATCAAAGGTGAGTATATTCTTTTTGTGGGCAGAACTACAAAGCAAAAAGGAATGGTTTATCTTATTGAAGCAGCTAAATGTATAAAGGCAAATGTTGTTTTCTGTACGAGTGCACCTGATACAAAAGAGGTTGAGGATGAAATCCGAAAAAAATTGAAAGGTATAAAAAATACTCTCTGGATAAATAAACTTCTCAAAGAAGAGCAATACATAGAGCTTTACAGCAATGCCTCAGTATTTGCCTGTCCCTCAATTTATGAACCTTTTGGCATTATAAATTTAGAAGCAATGTCTTGTAAAACTCCAGTTGTAGCAAGCAAGGTTGGTGGCATTAAAGAGGTCGTAGTAGAAGGTGAAACTGGCTTTTTTGTTGAACCGGCTAATCCTAAACAACTTGCTGAAAAAATAAACATTTTGTTGGCTAGTAAGGAATTAGCAGAAAAATTTGGTGAAAATGGCAGAAAAAGAGTTGAAAAATATTTTGATTGGAAAATGATAGCAAGGCAGACAAAGGAATTATATGAAGAGATTCTTCATTAATTTGTATTGGGTATTATGATTATACATAGTCTAAAAAATTGGTAATTACATTTTATCGATTGAAACGGGCTGTAAGTTCTGCTAGTTTTCCCGCAATTTCATCTGTTAGCATCTCTTTTTTATATCTCCACTCCCAGTTGCCTGTTGAGGTTCCAGGTATATTCATTCTTGCATCTGAATCAAGGCAAAGAATGTCCTGCAAAGGAATAATTGCCCACTTAGATGGAGTAGAAAGAGCTAATTTTATCATATCAAAGCAAATATCTCTTTTGTCAGTATGTAAGTAATTTTTTACTCTTTCACAGATTCTTTTCTCAAATTTTTCAATATACTTAAACCAGCCAAGAGTTGTATCATTATCGTGAGTTCCAGTATAGACCACACAGTTTTTTTCAAATTTATGTGGAGGAAAATCATCCTCTCCAAATGAAAATTGCAGGATTTTCATTCCTGGAAAACCAAATTCTTCTTTTATTTCAATAACTTCAGGAGTAATTACCCCAAGGTCTTCAGCAATTATAGGCAGCTCACTAAGTTTCTTTTCCATCATAGAGAAGAATTTTTTTCCTGGACCTTTTTGCCATTTACCATTAATAGCGGTTTTATCTCCAGCCGTAACTGCCCAATATCTAACAAAGCCGACAAAGTGGTCAATGCGAACATAATCAACCATTGTGAGAAGATGTTTTATTCGTCTCTGCCACCAAGCATATCCATCTATCTCCATTTTTTCCCAATTATAGATTGGATTGCCCCATAACTGACCAGTTTCAGAAAAGCAGTCTGGCGGTGTGCCTGCTACTACAGTCGGATTCCCATTTTCATCTATAAGAAATAAATCTCTATGCGTCCAGAAATCAGCACTATCAGACGAGACATAAATCGGTATATCGCCGATGATTCTTATCCCTTTGTTATTTGCATAAGATTTTAGCTCCATCCACTGATGAGCAAATTTGAATTGAACGAATTTGTGAAATGAAATTTCATCAGCAAGTCTATTTTGCCATTTTTCTATTGCGTTTTTCTTTCTTAAGAGGATTTCCTTATCCCATTTGTTAAAGCTAATTTTTCTAAAGTAATCTCTTAATGAAGTAAACAAAGCAAAATCTTCTAACCAATATCTATTTTTTGTGCAGAATTTTTCAAAATTTTCTTCATCTTTTTGAGATTTTTTTATTTGAAACTTTATAAATGCTTTTTTCAGAATTTTACCTTTGAACTCAATAACTTTTTCAAACTCTACCTTTTTATTATTAAATTTTGGTAGATTTAATAAATCTTTCTCAGAGAGATAACCATCATCCTTCAGTTTTTCAAGACTAATAAGTAGAGGATTTCCAGCAAAGGCTGAGATAGGATTATATGGAGAATTTCCAGAACCAGGATAATTAAGTGGTAAAATTTGCCAGAGTTTCTGCTTAGCCTTTGCAAGGAAATCTACAAAATTATATGCTTCTTTTCCTAAATCACCGATTCCATACTTTCCTGGGAAGGAGGTCGGATGTAGCAAAATTCCACTTGCTCTTTGAAATTCCATTAGCAAAACCTCTTTTCTGTAATGCAATGATAGTACCTTTATCACTGTTACGATTATTTAAAAGTTAGGATTTCAATACATTAATTATAATAGCTGTCAATTTTTTCATCTGTAAATCCTTTCTAACCACAAAGGTTCATCCTTCGTCCCTCCCCGATTAAATTGGGGATTGGGAATGCTTTACAAATGATATTTTCATCCTTCGTCCCGATTTGTTTTCGGGACAAGTATGTTTCATGATTGAAAAGTAACCCTTTGCAGCCTTAGTTATTTTGATACCTAAAAGAAGCTAAAAATATTAAATTATCTATGAGTCTTGATATTTTACAATTTTTTTACTAAAAACTTGACTAAAGAAAATAGTGAATATCTTTTAATCAAATTTTTTTGAACAAAAATAACCTTAGAAATTGTAATAATTAATAGTTGTAAAAATGAAGCTTTTATTAGTAATATCAATTGTGATAACAATAGTATTATGCACCTGTGCAAAATGGGTTGAACCGATTACTTATAAAGATATTTTGGAAATTGAACATATTTATTTGACAACTGGTTATGCAAGGGATGCTTATATATCAGATAGTTTAATTTGCATTGCAGAAGATCAAGCTGGATTCTCAATATATGATAGAAATAACGATACTTTAATCTGCCATTATTACGGTTCAATTGAAAATGCAAGATTAATAGTTGCAGTAGAAGAGGAAAGTTTATTATTTGTTTATGATATTTATGGGAGTCCAGCCGCTATATCCGTTTTTGATATATCTAACCCTACAAATCCAATAATGAAACCGCCGATAACCGGCCAAACAAGTGATATTGAAGAAATGAAATGCTTTCACAGTCCAGGTGGAGGGGTTGATATAATTTGGATTCATAGTGATAAATATCAATTTGGTAATTATGTTAACATCTGGATGGGTTCATATTTCTACGATTTTCCAAATGCTTTAGCAGGTTTTGATTTAGATAGTCTATATATTTATCTGGCTGGTGAGCAAAGAGGCCTTTATATTGCAGATAGAAATAGCGGAAACATTATTAGCGAAACAGATACCCCAGGATTAGCGTTAGCAGTAAAAGTTGTTGGAGATTACGCTTACATTGCTGATAGAGAAGCTGGTTTACAAGTGATAGATATTTCAGATGTAGAAAATCCGGAATTAGTATATAGTTTTGATACTTCAGGCTTAGCTCAATCTGTAGATGTTGAAGAAGATTATTTGGTTGTAGGCTCAGGTGGTGGTGGCTTATATCTTTTTGATGTTTCAGATAAATCTAATCCAAAATTTTTGGATAGAATAGATGATAGCGAAATTGGCTATACTTATAAAGTTTTTTTGAGTAATATGGAAGTATTTGCAGCAACAAGAATAGGGATTGTTAAATTGAAAATAAATGATTAAAAACTATATCTAATATGAAACATACATGTCCCGAAAACAAATCGGGACACCCCATTAAATAGGAAGAAATTTAACCCCAGTGAAATAGGAAGAAATTTCACAGGGCAGGCGGGGCAGGCAAAGGATAATGAAAATGGCATGTAAGCATTCCCAATCCCCAATTCAATTGGGGAGGGCTTGGGAATGAGAGGTTATATTTATTTTCTTTGTGCCTTTGTGGTGAAAGCGATTTTCATATGAAAGGAATAAAATGAGAAAATTGTCTATTTTTACTTTTGCTTTAGTAATAATTATTACTAATAACTTATTTGGAAAATTTATTGAGATTCCAGATAATTCTGAAAAGCAGTTAGTTGAATGCTTATCCTCAAATAAAAATTTAACCAATTTGAAGTTTTCACTTACCGGTTATGAAAGAGAAACTTCAAATGAGAATGGTGAAGAATACCAAAAATTTAAATGTGTAGATGAAGGATGGCTTGCTGAACCAGGATTGCCAGATTTGCCAAGAATTACTCGCTTAATTGCTATTCCAAATAAGAGTTCAGTTTCTGTTGAAGCTATTAATGTTGAAGAAGAGATTTTATCAGATATTGATATTTATCCATATCAACCTGAATATGCTGATGTAAACTCCGAGTCAAAATACTTTATTAAAGATATTGATTTCTATAATAAGGATGAAGTGTATCCGAAAAAAATAGTTGAAGTTGGAGCACCTGCAATTTTAAGGGATATTAGAGTTGTAAATGTAACTATTAATCCATTCCAGTATAATCCAAAGAAAAAGGAATTACACATTATCAAAAATGCGGATATAAAAGTTACTTACAATAGCGATAATGTTGAAAACATAAAAACCAGAGAAAGGAAGATATCACGATTTTTTGAACCATTATATAAATCAGTTATTATCAATTATGATGAAATATTTGAAACGAAGGAATATCAACATGGAAGCTATTTATTTATATATCCTGATGATACTACTATAGCAGCATATCTTCAACCCCTTACAACCTGGAAACATCAGAAAGGTTTTGAAGTTGTTGCAGCTAATACTTCGCAGACTGGGACTACTTCATATTCAATTAAAAATTATATTCAAAATGCTTATGATACATGGCCTAACCCACCTGAATTTATATGTTTGGTTGGTGATGCTGGAGGCAGCTATAACATCCCAACTGGACATTATGGTTATGGTGAAGGTGACCATTATTATACATTATTAGAAGGTAATGATATTTTAGCTGATGCATTTATCGGCCGGTTGTCATTTAATTATTATAATGAATTATATAATATAATAAATAAGATACTGCATTATGAAAGAGAACCATATATGGACAATGTTGCATGGTATCGTAAAGCCTTACTAGTTGGAGACCCAAGCTCTTCAGGAGCATCCTGTATTATAATAAATAAATATATTAAGGAAGTAATTCAGCAAAACACTGGTTATTACAGCTTTGATGAGGTATATTCAGGCAATTTTGTAAACCAAATCAGCACTTCAATAAACAATGGAGTTAGTTACTTTAATTATCGGGGATGGCTTGGTATGAGTGGTTGGAGCAATAGCAATACCGCAGCACTTAATAATGGATATATGCTTCCGTTTGTTGTTATACCAACATGTGGAACAGGAGATTTTGAAGGAACATATGATTGTGAAAGTGAGTATTTCTTAAAAGCTGGTTCTGTAAGTATACCAAAGGGAGCCATTGGTGCAGTTGGGACAGCAACTATGAGTACTCACACGAGTTTTAATAACTTCATGTCTTCAGGAATATTTTATGGAATCTTTTCTGACAGGATTTTTAATATGGGTGGTGCAGTTGTAAGAGGAAAAGTTAATCTTTATAATTGTTTTCCAAATAACCCAAATAACTGGGTGGACAAATTTTCCTATTGGAATAATCTAATGGGGGACCCGGGAATGGAACTCTGGACAGACATTCCCATGCAAATGAATGTAATCTATGATAACCAGGTGCCAATTGGGAGCAATTATCTTGAGGTTACTGTTAATAGTATATTCGGATTTCCAATGGAGGGAGCATGGGTAACAGCCTTAAAAGGGAATGATGAGATTTTTGCTACTGGATTTACTGATACTGACGGAAAGGTATTTTTGCCAATTGATGCAACAAGTTCCGGTACCGTTAATTTAACTGTTACAAAGCATAATTTTATTCCACATTTAGGAAGTTTTAATATAGCAGAGGAAACCTATTTTGCTAATATCTTAGATTATATTATTGATGATGATAACACCGGGTCATCTTCTGGGAATGGTGATGGTATTATAAATCCCGGTGAACATATTGAATTAAGAGTAAGATTGAAAAATTATGGAACTGTGACCTTAAACTCAGTTTCTGCAACAATTTCAACTAATAGTCCTTTTGTAATAATTACAGATGATAGTGAAGATTATGGTAATATCCCTTCAAACTCTTCTGCATATTCTTCAGATGATTTTGATTTTTCAGTTGAGCCAGCCTGTCTTGGTGGAGTTGAAATTCAATTTGACCTTTTAATAGAAGATGGAAGTGGCCATCAATGGAATGATAAATTGTATTTTATAGTAGAAGGTCCCAGTCTTTATGCTAAAAATTATTCAGTTATTGATGGGAACAATGGAATATTAGACCCTGGCGAGACTGCAGAAATAGTTGTAACTATCAGAAATATTGGTTCGGTTGTAGCAAATGATATTACAGGAATTTTAAAATCTTTAGATACTACTTTGATAATAACAGATAGTGTCGGCTATTTTGGAAATGTTCTACCAGAAGAAGAAGTAAATAATAATAGCAATAGATTTGAGATAACTTCAGATACACAGATTATTCCCGGAACTCAATTTTCACTTGAATTGCATCTAACAAACTCTGATGGATACGATGATAAAGTCACTTTTACTTTTGAGGTTGGAGAGGTTTTTGTAACTGACCCCCTTGGTCCTGATGAATATGGATATTATTGTTATGATAGTGGAGATACAGAATATGATATAGCACCAGTATATTCCTGGATAGAAATTGACCCCAATTATGGAGGCTCAGGAACAGTAATTCCTTTATATGATAATGGAGATACTGGAGACATTGAGACGATATCCTTACCTTTTGAGTTCCCCTTTTATGGAAATAGGTATTCTACAATAACAGTATGTTCAAATGGCTGGATTGCTCCTGGTGTAACTGAACAGTATGCATTTATGAATTCTCCTCTTCCTGGACCTCAAGGGCCCTCTCCAATGATAGCTGCATTCTGGGATGACTTGAGAACAGGCGGGGGGCATGTGTGTTATTATTACAATTCCTCCTCCCATTACTTTATCATAGAATGGTCTCATCTTCAAAATGATTATGGTAGTTCTGAAGAAACTTTTCAAGTAATTTTATATGACCCAGCATATTTTCAAACGCCTACTGGAGATAGCGATATATTAATGCAATATAAAGTAGTTAACAATGTTAATCAAGGTAATTACAGCGATTATCTTCAACATGGTGAATATTCAACGGTTGGTTTAGAGAATAGTTATGGAACAATCGGATTAGAATATACATTTTGTAATCAATATCCTACTGCGGCAAAGCCGTTAGAAAACAATTTAGCTCTTCTTTTTACTACACAAGGTTCAGGTGTATTGGACCCACCTGAAGCGAATTTTACACCTGAAGAATTTAACTTTATCTTGGAACCGGGGGAAAGTATCATTGATACTTTATCAATTAGTAATACTGGACCTTCAAATTTGATGTTTTCAATCGCAAAAGATTATCACCTATTCAAGGACAGTGGAGGTCCAGATTCTTTTGGTTATATATGGAAAGATTCTGATGAAACTAACGGACCAGAATATAATTGGGTTAATATTTCTGAAATTGGAACCCAATTATCCTTCACTCATAATGACTATGCAGTAGGTCCATTTGATATAGGTTTTGATTTTAATTTCTATGGTGAAACATACAATGAATTTATTATTAATCCTAATGGTTGGATAGGATTTGGAGATGACTGGACGGATTATCACAATTATAGTATTCCAAGAGTAGATGCTCCAAGACCTGCTATCTTTGGTTTCTGGGATGACTTAAATCCAGTTAATTCTGGGAATACAAACGGTTCTGGGTATGTATATTATTATTCTAATGGAATTGATAGCTTAATTGTATCATATATTGATGTTATACATTATCCAGGAACGAATAATGGCACTTATAATTTTCAAATAATTATTACAAACAATGATAGAATTAAATTTCAATATCGCTCAGTTTCTGGAGATATTAACTCTTCCACAATCGGTATTCAAAATGCAGATGGAACCATTGGTTTAGAAGTTGCTTATAATCAAAATTATGTGCATGATAGTCTGGCTGTTGAATTTGTAAAATCAATTGATTGGCTTACTTTAAGTACTAATAATGGAATTGTATTTCCAAATAACACTCAGGATATTTATTTAAATGTTAACACGGATGAATTAGATAATGGAATATACCTCTGTGATTTGTTCATAACAACAAATGACCCAAATCATAGTGTGGAAACTATCCCTGTGAATCTAACAATTACAACTGGTGGTTTAGGTTATGTTCAAGGTAATGTTACACTTATCGGAGGTTCTGGAAGTGTAGATTCTGTAGAAATTGATATTGGCAGTATAGTGGTGCATCCAGATGAAAGTGGTTTCTTTGAAGCTTCTATTCTACCTGGTACTTATATTCTTACTGCTACTTTAAAAGGATATGATACTTTTACTACTGAGATTGAAATTGTGGCAGATGAAACTACAATAGTAAATATTATCCTTCAATATATTGAAGCACCAGAAAATATATGGGTAGATGTAAGTGAAGATTATACAGCAAATGTCTTTTGGAATAGCATACCTTCAGCTACGGGGAAACCTTCTCATGTGTTTCAGTCATATACTTTGCTGAAAAAATATAACGAAGAAGATTGGCAGATTATTGTAGAAGGACTAACCGACACAACCTATTCCGATAGTCTCCTCCTTGAACCTGATGGAGTCTATAGATATGGTGTAAAAGCAATATTTGAAACTGGGCAAAGTGAAATTACTGAATCTGAGCCCTTTAGTTTATTTAGATTCGTTGGTGTTGAATTTAATATTTCTCTTTCAGATGGTGCCACTCCAGTAGGGATTTCTTTGAATATGTCAGGTTTAGATTCAATCTATTCTCAAAATTTTTCTGATACTACAGGTCCCAGCGGAGTATTACATTTTGCAGATGTCTATATGACAGATTATTCATTAATATTTGAAAAAGAAGGATATGTTACCCTTCATGATACAAGCACAATTTCACCAGATAGTACTGAATTCTGGTATGTTTTGCAAAAACAAGTTTCAATTTCTAATAAGCGATTTCCAAATAGTTATGCGATTTCACAAAATTATCCAAACCCATTCTATTTCAGTTCAAATGGAGTTTCTGAAACTAAGATTTGTTACCAACTACCTAAATCCTCAGTCGTCAAGATATATGTTTATAATATAAAAGGAGAGAAAGTGCGAACCTTAGTTAATACAAGAAAGGACCCTGGATATTATGAAATTGGCTGGAACGGGAGGGATGATAACAATAGGATTCTTAGTTCTGGTATTTATTTCTATAAATTACAAGTTGGCAATAAAGTAATTGATACTAAAAAATGCCTAATATTGCGATAGGAGCACATAAATTTAAATAATTCATTATTAATTTTAGGAGAGAAAAATGAAAAGATTTGCGTTAATTATAATTACATTTTTTGTATCTATATCATTATTTGGTCAGATTCAATGGCAAGAGGACGGAATTCCTATTCGTCAGGGAGTGAATATTGAATGGTCAAGAGCAACTGCTTCACTTGAAAATAGCAGTATTGTCTATGTTTGGTCGGATACTCGCAGGGGAGATAGAGATGTGTGGGCACAAAAGGTTGATTTAAATGGTAATCTTTTATGGGGTGATGATGCTATTTTAGTTAATGGCGAGATAAACAGACAAGAAGACCCTGTGGTCATAGATACTGGGGACGGAGGTGTAGTTATTGCCTGGGTAGACTTCCGCAATGAAGATGCAGGTGATATCTATGTACAAAAATTAGATGGCAATGGCAATTTGTTGTGGGATAATGCAGGTGTTCCTCTTTGTTTAGCTGAAGATATTCAGATTTCTCTTAATATTGTGAGTGATGATACAGGAGGTGCTTATGTTATCTGGTTGGATAGCAGGAATCCGGGTGGTGTAGATATTTATGGCACACATATAGAATCTTCTGGAGATATTGTCTCGGGTTGGGATGTAAATGGCAATCCAATTGCTGCAGAGAGTGGAGCACAAGATGGGCATACATTTTGGGCGGATGGTTCAGGTGGAGCTATTCTTGCATGGCATGACACCAGAAGTAGTCCAGATAATGCTGATATTTATGCTCAAAGAATTTCAACCGATGGAACATTACTCTGGGATTCAGGAGGAATGCTTATCTGTGGTGCTTCTTGGGCCCAAGACCAGGTAAAGATGGCTCCTGATAATGCTGGGTTTTTTATATTTGTCTGGCAGGATAAAAGAAATGAAAACGATGGCGATATCTTTGCACAAAGAGTGGATATTGCTGGAAATTTGCAATGGATTAACAACGGCATAGAAATTTATGTGGGCAGTGGTATTCAAAGAAATCCCAGAATTACTGTCTCTTCAGATAGTGGAGCAATTTTTATCTGGGAAGATGGACGAAATAATCCGTGTAAAGTTGATCTCTATGCACAAAAAACAAATCTTTCTGGAGATTTAGTTTGGACAGATTCAGCAATTCCAATCTGCATAGAGCCTGATGACCAATTAGCACCTCGTCTCATTAGTGATAATAATGGTGGATGTTATTTTATTTGGGAAGATGGGAGATTAGCAGGCCATCCCTATGAAGACATTTATATGCAACATGTTGACGCAGATGGAGATATACTATGGGAATCTAATGGAAAAGCAGTTTGTGATGCAGAAAGTGGACAGTTTTCACCTCTGTTAAGAAATGATAATACTGGCAATGCCTATGCTGTATGGGGAGACAAACGAACTGGTTCAATAGGAATCTATACTCAAATTTTAGATAGTGCTGGAAATATCTCTTTAAACGAGAATGGAGAGATTATCTATTATGGATTATGTGGCGATGCTTCAAATTATCAAATTTTAGGTAATGAGGAAAATTCTGTTATTGTTTGGGTTGATACCCGAAATCCCGGTACAGGAAAACAAATTTATATGCAAGTATTAAATGCTGATGGTTCAGTAGGATTATATGAAAATGGACAAGCTATTACTGTTAGTACTGTATCAAATCAAGAGAATCTTGATGCGACTTTATATCCAGGTTCTGATTCTCTGGTAGTTGTTTGGGAAGAAGTTAATGAAGGTTTTAAAAAGGTTCATGCCCAAGCAGTAGATATTAATGGCAATTATCTCTGGTCAGATAATGGTATTACTTTATGCTCAGGCTTTGGAGACCAGGAAGAAGCGAAAGTATCAGTAGAGGTAAATGATAAATCTTGCAATTATTATGCAGGTTGGATGGATTCAAGGGATGTATTTAATCCTAAAATTTGTGGACAAAAGGTATGTAATGGTGAGCTTCAATGGGGGAGTGATGCTATTACCATAGGTGACCCGGAAGGACAAGATAGGATAACAGATTTAGTTGGTCGTTTTTTTATCTGGCAAAATGAGCAATGGCAAGACTATAATATTTATGTTAAACTTGTTAATGATGATGGAACAACAGCAGATGGCTGGCCTGAGAATGGACTTCTTGTTTGTGGTGCACCGGGTAATCAGCAAAATGCAAGAGGTATGATAATTCCTCAAGGTCTTTTGGTTATTTGGGAAGATATGCGTGATAGCTTAACCGTACAAAATATTTATGGTCAGATTGTAACTTATGATGGAGACTTTCTCTGGGATGAAGATGGAATTCCTTTGGTAAGTGAAGATAATGATCAATCAAAATTTGCGTTTATATATGAGGATAATATTTATCTTGCATGGGAGGACTTTCGTAGTGGTGCTTTTTATGATATATATATGCAAAAGTACGATAGTTCTGGCATAGAGTTATGGGCATCAAGTGGCATTCCTGTTGCTGACAATCCACAGAATCAGTCATCACCTTCATTAGTGGGTCTTGAAAATAATTATGCTGTTTTCTGGAAAAGTGTCTATGATAGTTTAAATACAGATATTTATGCACAAAAAATTAATGATAATGGTGAGCTTATTTGGGATGAGGATTTATTGGTATGTGGAGCTATTAAGAACCAATCTAATCCAAAGGCAGTGACTGACGAGGTCAATAATGCAATTGTTATTTGGCAGGATACACGATCAAGCGGTAAGCAAGATATTTATAATATCTATGCCCAAAAAATTAAAATAACAGGAGCCGGTGTTGACGATAATCAGGGTTTTGTAGATGGCATCAAATTGTATCAGAATTTTCCAAACCCGTTCAATCCCCGATTTAATCGGGGATCAACCACAATTTCTTTTAATTTAGCCACAAAATCACACAAAAAAACGCAAATAAAAATTTATAATGTAAAAGGACAACTTGTCAAACAACTCAAATTGCAAAAGGCAAAAGGCAAAAATATTATTGAATGGGACGGAAGAGATTCTACAGGCAAATCATTATCAAATGGAATATACTTCTACAGGTTAGTAGTGGGTGATTTTGAATCTGAAATAAGAAAGATGGTAATTTTAAGATAGTATTTTATTCCACAATAGAACTTTTGAAAATTTAATCTGCAATCTGAAATTTTTTTAATAATTTACTGGACACAATTGAAAATCCAATAACAGAATAAATTCTAATTTCTAATGTTTTTGGTTCTCTTTCAAAAACTGTGGGTAGTTAACAGAATCTCATATTCCACCACAGTCAGGGAATGATCCCTGACAGCTCCTTTTTACCATCCACTCGTCTTGGCGTAGCCATCCGAAGCACGGCAGAGTTGTCACGGACCATCTTGTCAGGTCGTAGCTTTAGCGAAGACTGATCCGTGACAAAAATCCAATTTTTCAAAGATAAATGGAAACTTATAAGATGAAAGCGATTATTTTTATTTTAGCATTTTTTTTTATTTGTACAACTCTGTTTTCACAAGTATCTTTAGACCCAAGATATCATACTTATGATGAGATTAAAACAGAAATTGACTCTTTACAAATTTTGTATCCCGAATATGTTTTAGTAGATTCAATTGGTGTGACATTAGGTGCATCATATCAAGAGCCTATTCCAATTTGGGCAGTTAAGCTCTCGGATAATCCAGAAGTAGATGAGGACGAACCAGCTGTTCTTTATGTAGGGCAATGTCATGCAGAAGAGGTTTTAGGAGTTGAAATTACAATGCATATGATTAATGAAATACTGGAGCACCGCTATATGCAACCATATTGTATCTGGCTTTCTGAGATGGAAATATGGTTTATCCCAACGATTAACCCAGAAGGGCTCCAGGTTGTAATGGACGGATTAGATATTGCATACAGAAAAAATAAGAGGGATAATAATCTAAATGATATTTTTGATTATGTGCCGGGTCCAGGTAATGACATTGATGGAGTTGACCCGAATAGAAATTATTCTTTTAACTGGATACACGGAGATACTCTTTATACGCCTGGTGGAGTTGAAGAATACGATTATTACAGAGGTCCAGCACCTTTTTCCGAAGGCGGGACTCAAGCAGTTAGAAATTTGGCAGAAAAACAACATTTTATATTTTCAATAAATTGGCATTCTTCCAGAAGTGGACTTTCCTCTGAAAAAATATATTATTCTTTTGAATGGACAGGAGTAAAGCGTCCACCTGATTTTGCAGTAAATCAAATGATTGGAGAAACCGTGGCAGGTTTAATTGAAACTGAAGATGGAACCGGTTGTTATGAACCATCACCATCTCGTGGAAGAAAAGGAAATGCACAGGATTGGTTTTATCAGGCTTATGGTACCACGCAACTTTTGATAGAATGCGGAACTTCTAATATACAGCCTGATTCTGCTTTAATTGAAGATACATGCGAACGCTGTAGCGTTGGTGCATATTGGCTTCTAAATCGTGTACTTGGCTACCAAACCGATGCAGCAATGCTAACAGGACATGTGTCTGATTCTATTTCAGGAGAACCTTTAAAAGCTGAAGTTATTGTTGAGAATTATGACGCATCTTACTTTGTTCCAAGATGTTCAGACGAACTTTATGGCCGCTTCTGGAGAGTTCTATTACCTGGAACTTATAATTTGAGAATTAGAAAAAAAGGATATGAAGAAAAGTTGATAAATGGTGTGACAATAAATAATTCTTGCTGGACAAATTTGAATATTGAATTAGTTCCTTTAGGTGAAGTTTTAGTTAATGGAAGTGTTACTTGCAATGGAAGCCCTGTGCCTGCTCAAATCATTGTTTATGATATAGAGAATGATACTATTTATACAGAAAATGGGGGATTTGCTTTTATTACTTATGAAGGGGAACACAAAATTCAGGTAACTTCTGAGGGATGTGTTCCTTATGTTGGTACAATGGAATGTATTCCAGGAATCTTTGAAATGATTGTTTTACTTTGCCCTGAAGTTGTTATTTTTAGTGAGAATTGGGAAGATGGATTATCTAATTGGAATATAACAGGAGATTGGGCTCTTTGTGAAGAGGCTTATGAAGGGAATTATTCTATAACAGATAGTCCTGATGGCTTTTACAACTCTAACTCTACTGTTATCATTACTACAATAAATCCCATTAATCTAAATGGTGTTGCAGATGATGTTATGCTATCTTTCTGGCGTAAATATTATACAGAATGGGATAATGATATCTGCTCTGTTGAAATTTCTTGTGACGGAACGGATTGGGAAGAAATTGCAAGTTTCTCAGGAATACAACAAACCTGGCAACGAATCTTACTCTCTCTAACCGAATGGACTAATAGCAGCATCTATTTACGATTCAAACTCACAACAGATGAAACACTTGTTGACCCTGGCTGGATAATTGATGATATTAAAATTATTTCATCTCAGGGGAATGGAATTGATGAGAATCAAAATTCCTCAAATGTGTTTAAATTATTTCAAAATTATCCTAATCCATTCAGCACTTCAACCACGATTTCTTTTAATTTAGCCACCAGGCTTCGCTCCGCTTCGCCCGGGCAGGCAAAAATAGAAATCCATAATATCAAAGGGCAGTTAGTAAAGAATTTCGAACTCCGAATTCCGAATTCCGAATTTCCAAAAGTTGTTTGGGATGGAAAAGATGAAAATGGCAATCAATTAAGTTCAGGTATTTATTTCTATAGTCTAAAAATTAGGAATAAAGTTATTGAAACAAAGAAGTGTTTGCTTATTAAATAAGTAAACAGACTAACTGACTGGCTTCTGCCAGTTAAGATAAATGAGGGGGCTTACGATGAAAACAAAAATAATCCTGATAGGATGTTTATTCATTCTTATTGTAGGTGTAGCAAATGCTACAATAATCCATGTTCCTGCTGACCAGCCAACAATTCAAGCAGGGATAAATTTTGCAAATGATGCTGATACTGTATTGGTTCAACCTGGCACCTATATAGAAAACATTAACTTTAATGGTAAAAACATTGTCGTTTCTTCATTATTCCTAACTACCCAGGATACTTCTTACATATCCCAAACAGTGATTGATGGAAACCAAAACGGTAGTGTTGTAACATTTGAAAATGGTGAAGATTCTACTGCTGTATTAAGTGGATTCACGCTAAAAAATGGAAGCGGAACTTATGCAGATCCTTCTGCAAGTGGTTATGATCACTATCTTGGTGGTGGTGTTTTTTGTGTTAACTCCAGTCCAAATTTAAAGAATTTGAAAATTATGGAAAATACAATAGAACAAGGAAATGGAGCAGGAATTTATTGTTATAATTCGTGTCCAAATTTAGAAAATGTGACTATTTCAAACAATTCAGCGGAATGGTCTGGTGGAGGACTTTTTTGCAGAGAGAATTCCAATATCAGTTTGATAAATGTTGCAATTATTAATAACTCAGCAGGTTCGTCTGGAGGTGGTATTTATTTACATTCCCATTCTAATGCTTTACTGGAGAATGTAATCATTTCAGGCAATATAGCAACTGGTTCAGGTGGAGGAATTCAAAGTTATAGTTCTGATCCAAGTATGGAGAATGTTATCATTTCTAATAATTCAGGAGGTTGGGGTGGTGGTGGAATTTATTGGTATAATTCTTATGCTGAACTTGCAAATGTAACGATTTCAGAAAATTCAGCCGAAGATTATGGTGGTGGAATTTACTTCGCTAGTTCCATACCAATATTTGACAGCGATAATCGGTGTAACATCTATTTGAACAGTGCAAATTTGGGTAATGATTTATATAATTTAACTCAGAATGCAGTTGTTGATATAATTGTAGATACATTTACTGTGATGAATCCAACTAGTTTTCACGCATTCCCAATAAATCATTTTACATTTGACATATTACACGGAATCCATACACAAGTAAATTACGATTTATATGTATCACCTGATGGAGATAATTCAAATAGTGGATTATCTTGGAATGACCCATTAAAGACAATTACTTATGCTTTATCAATAATTCAAGCTGGCAGTCTTAATCCTCTAACAATTCATTTTGATTTTGGCATATTTAGTTCAGGAACAAATGGCGAGAGTTTTCCTCTAATATGCAATAATTATGTCTCTTTATTAGGAATAGGAGAAGCTGAAACCATATTGGATGGAGGTGGAGAGAGTAATCTCATTATTTGTTCTGGTGTGCAGGGTATAACAATTGAACATCTTACAATCACAAATGGTTCGTGGTATGGTTCAGTATTTTATCAAGGTGGAGGCATCTATTGCGATAATTCAAACATAAATCTTGTGGATTTGACAATTTCAAACAATCAGATAGGTTATGGCGGCGGAATCTATTACTCTAATTCTAATTCAATTTTGATAAATGTAACAGTTACAGATAATAGTGCAAAACATGTAGGAGGGATTTCATGTAGTAGTTCCTCTCTGATTTTGATGAATACAATAGTTTCAAACAATTTTGCTGGTGAAGAAGCAGGTGGAATTTATTGTTATGATTCCAATGTAAGTTTGGATAGTGTGCTAATTTCGGATAATCATGCTGGTGATGGAGGTGGAGGAGGAGTCCTCTATCATCAAAGTAACCTTAATCTTGTAAATGTGTTAATCTCTGGAAATTCTGCTTCATCTGGAGGTGGTATCTATTGTTCTAACTCCAACTCAAGTTTAGAAAATGTAACCTTCTCAAATAACTCAGCTGAATATTATAATGGAGGTGGAATTTATTATCACGATGGCAGTATGAATTTAGTAAACTGTATCCTCTGGAATGATAGTCCGGAAGAAATCTATATTTATTCTAGTTTTGTTACAGCAACTTATTCAGACATTCAAGGTGGTTGGACTGGTATAGGCAATATAGACGCAGACCCATTGTTTGCAGATCCAGTAAACGGTGATTTTCATTTAACATGGGCTAATTTTCCTATACCAGATTCAACAAAATCTCCCTGTATCGATACAGGCGACCCAAATTCACCTCTTGACCCTGATAGCACAAGAGCTGACATGGGAGCATTTTATTTTGACCAGAATCAACAGGGAGTAGAAGACAAATCTATTCTTTCAACAAAATACTTACTCTACCAGAATTATCCTAATCCATTCAGCACTTCAACCACGATTTCTTTTAATTTAGCCACAAAATTACACGAAAATTCACGAATAAAGATTTATAATATTAAAGGTCAGTTGGTGAAAGTTCTGGAGTGTGGAGAGTCTCTCTCCACAAAAGCCGACGAAGTCTACTACTCTATATTATGGGATAGTAAGGATGAAAATGGAAATCAGTTATCAAATGGAATTTATCTATACTGTTTAGAAATAAATGGAAGATTAATAGGGAGATTGAAAAAAGCGATAATTTTAAAATAAATCATTTAAGGAATATTGTGAAATATCTACTGATAGTTATTGGACTAATTATTTTTTCATCATTATTTGCTAATGAGGAATTTCAGTTTCAGACAATTAATGATAAAGTTATAATCAATTTTGAAAATGAAAATCCAGGGATAAATCAACAGAAAATTGAGATTGATAAAGTAATTGCAGTTCCATCTGATAATGTTGAAATTGTTATTAACAATTGTGAAGTATCACTTTATTCAAAAGATGGAAAATTCATCAAAGATGAGTTTGTTACAGGTAGTAATAGAGTTCAACTTGTAAAGAATTTTGTAATGCGTGAACTAAATGCTCATCAAATCAAAATAAAATTATTAGATGAAGAGTTTACCCCGTGTAATAGCAAAGATTTTAATATTACACGGGGTAAAAAAAATATCTCAGTATTGAAAAATTTGGATATAGAAATTATCCCAAAAGATGCTATTAAAAAGCCAGATAGTATTTCACAGACTTTTTTACCAATCTATCAGTCTTTAGTTGACAATTTTGACTCTTCATATCTTACCAATTTAGAAATTACTCCGTCTAAGATGCTGCTCATTTGCAACCCAACAATTGTGGATTTCTTAGATAATTTTATTGATTGGAAAAAAGCAAAAGGAATTTCATGCACAGTTGCTACTCTTGATGAAACAGGAAATACAAGTTCTGAGATAAAAAATTATATTCAGGATGCTTATGAAACTTGGGCACCTGATTATCTTCTTTTAATCGGTGATGTGGATGACTGGTATGCTGTGCCATCATTCTACTTTGGTTCAGAATATAATGTCTCTGACCATCCTTACACGCTTTTAGAAGGGAATGACTATTTCCCTGAAATGATAGTTGGACGAATTTCAATAGATTCAATAATGGAATTAATTACAGTAATTAGCAAAATATTAGCTTATGAAAAAAGTCCATATGTTGCAGAACCTGATTGGCTTACCCGGGCTCTTTTAGTTGCAGGCAATTATAGTAGCTCTCCACCAATTCCTTCAACACCTGTAAAGGTGTCCCGCTGGCTTAGAGAAAAAATGTTTGATTATGGTTATACACAGATAGATACTATATTCTATCCACCGACATATCCAGGAACTTCTGAAATAATAAATGCTATAAATAATGGGGTTGGTTTTGTTAACTACAGAGGATGGGGTGATGCAAATGGCTGGCATTATCCAGAATTTCATGTTGATAATATGAGTGACATTAATAATGGCTTTTTGCTTCCCATAATGACTTCGTTTGTCTGTAATACTGGTGATTTTGCAAATGCTGTTGACCCTTGCTTTGGCGAAGCTTGGCTACGACTTGGAACGCCAAGTGTCCCACAAGGAGGCGCTATTTTTATTGGACCTTCAGATTTATACACCAGCACAAAGTATAATAACTCAATTTTTTCAGGATTTTATTGCGGCGTTTTAGATGAAGGAATATTTTCCTTCGGTTCTGCTGTCTTAAGAGGTAAGATTGAATTATATAATAATTTTCCCCTTAATCAAAGTCCGGGTGATAATGTAGAATTTTATTTTCATGTCTATAATATTCTGGGAGACCCATCTCTTTCAATGTGGACAAAAGTTCCTGAAGAAATAGATTGCACCCTGCCTGATGAGATTAGTTTAAGCACAAACTATCTTGAAATGAATTTTCTAAATTTGGATAAAGGAATTGTAACTGCGATAAAAGATAGCGAGTTTTATGAAATAGAATTAATTGAAGATGGATATTCCTTGCTTTATTTAGAACCAGAAACAGAAGGAGAAATTGAAATAACAGTTACCTCACCTAATTATATTCCTTATATTGATACAATTAATGTGGTTTCAGAAGCAATTGATGTTGGGCTTTATGAGTATGAAATTGATGGAGAGATTAACCCTGGAGAGGTTATTAACCTTTCAATTGCTTTGAAAAATTATGGTTCTCAAACTGCAAATTCAGTTTCTGCAGATTTAGATACAGATAACCAATTTGTTAATATTATTTCAGGAACAGCGAATTATGGAGATATGAATCCCGGAGATATAGTTACTCAAAATTACCAATTTGAGGTGCTATCTAATTGCCCAGATAATGAAGTCCTGGAATTTTCACTTTCAATATCTGATGGTAATACAGCTAAATTTGAAGTTTTTGTTAATGCCTTACAATTTGAAGTCCTTGATGTTACCGTGAATGATGAAAATGGAATTCTGGAACCAGGTGAGGAAAGTGAGATTACTGTTTCAATTGAGAATATCGGGTTAGTTGTTGCAACAAACCTTGTGGGAACTCTTTATGCTCTAAGTGATGCGGTTATTGTAACTGATTCAACAGATAATTTTGGAAGTATTTTAATTAATGAATCAGATGATGCAAACTTTGTAGTTCATGCTCAATCTGATTGTTACATTGGAAGAAGTGTTCCTTTTAATATTTCATTAATTGATGAAAATGGATTAGTTGCGTCTGTCCAATTTTCCCTTGAAATCGGATTGGTTGACAGCACTACTCCAACCGGTCCAGACAACTTTGGATACTTTGCTTATGATAATAATGATACTGAATATGATGAATGTCCAGAATATAATTGGTATGAAATTGACCCAAATGAAGGTGGTAATGGAGAAGTTTTATTATTTGGTGATGACCGTTCTAAAACAAGAGAATTGCCATTTAGCTTTAAATATTATAACCGGGAATTTGATAGCTTAACAATCTGTTCAAATGGATGGATATCTCTTAAAACAACATGGATGACAAATTTCCGCAACTGGAATATTCCATCTGCATTGGGTCCTTATGCGATGATTGCGCCATATTGGGATGATTTGATTGGAGAGCGATATACTATTGGTGATACTATACATCATAAAAATATGAGAATATGTTATTATTATAATCAAAGTGAAAATATTTTCATCATAGAATGGAATGGATGTTATAACCGATATGATGATGTTTCCCTTGAAAAATTCGAGATAATTCTATACGATCCATCAATTTATGTGACAGATGATGGCAATGGCGAGATTCAGTTCAATTATCATACTGTAAATAATCCTGATGCCAATAACAACTATGCAACTGTGGGGATTGAGGATTTATACCAATCTGATGGTTTGCTTTATACTTATGCTAATATCTATCCACCAAGTGCTACACCTCTGCAAAATAATCTTGCAATAAAATTTACTACAGACCCTCCTGAGGTAATTTATCCATTTACAGCAAATTTTTCAGCAGATACAACTTCTGGATATGCTCCATTAACTGTAAACTTTTCAGATCGATCTAATCCAGGGACTGGGGCAATCGTGAGTTGGAGTTGGGACTTTGGAGATAATAATACTTCAGAAGAACAAAATCCAACACATATATATGAGAACCCAGGGAATTATACAGTATCATTAACTGTTATTGATGAAAATGATTCTACTAATATAGAGACAAAGATAGATTATATCATAGTTTATGAAGCTGTAATAGCAGATTTTGTTGGAAGTCCCACTGTTGGCATATCTCCCCTAACGGTCACTTTCATTGATTCATCAAAAGGTGAAATAGATAATTGGTTGTGGAATTTTGGAGATGATTCAACAAGCACTTCTCAAAATCCAATCCATACTTATTCTAATGTAGGGGTTTATTCCGTTAGTCTGAGTGTTTTTGGGCCAATGGAATCATCAGATACTTTGATATGCGAAGATTATATTGTCGTTTATCCTAATACAGGTTTAATCTGGCCAGGAGATACTGATTATAGTGGTGAAGTTAATGAAGAAGATGTTGATCTTATCGCTGTTAATTGGAAGAAGACAGGAACGCCAAGAAGTTCAATTTCATTTGAATGGATTGGAAATGACTATCCAGGAAATTGGGACGAACCCCTTGCTTCTTTAGCAGATTGTAATGGAGATGGACTAGTTGATATTACTGATGTGTTGGCAATTTGTCTTAATTGGGATAGAACTCATTCAGTAGCATTTGAAACCCCTTTTATTCCAACCAATTTGGAACAATATAGAGATAATTTTGTTGAGATTTATAACTCTCTGAGGTATAGCGAAATTGAAATTAGGATAAGGAATCACATTGCTAAAGAACTTGGTTTACCAATAATTGAGATTATAAAAGAAAACTATTTAGAACAAAATTTTCCCAATCCGTTTTGCAAGACGACAGAAATAATCTTTGGATTAAAGGAAGGTATTACCTCCGGAGGAATTAAAATATACAATCTAAAAGGACAATTGGTTAAGAAATTCAGAATTCGAAATGCAAAATATGGATTGAATAAAGTGGTTTGGGGTGGAAAAGATGAAAATAATAGATCAGTTAGCAATGGAATTTATCTTTATAAGTTAGAAATCAATGGTAAGACAGTGAAAACCAAGCGAATGCTTTTATTGAAATAAAAGGATGCATAATGAGAAAATATTTACTTGCAATTCTGATAATTATTTTAATCATACTTACGGCTTGCAGTGAAGAAAGTACTGAGCCCCAAACAAATCTAAAATTAAAAATAAGCCCTTCTGAACAAACAATAACAATAAATGACTCAGCTACCTTCTCAGTGGAAATAGAAAATGTTACAGATTTGTTTGCGGTTTCAGCAGAAATCACTTTTGACAGTACAATGATTGAATTATCTAAAAATCCTGTTACTAAAGGTGAGTTTTGGAATAAAGAAACTCTATTAGAGAATATCAATGAATCTGATTGCCTAAACATTTGTATCGGTTTAACACAAACTGAGAATGACGATGGAATTGATGGTAATGGAACTTTATTCTATTTTACATTAAATGGTATTAATATAGGTGAAAGTGCCATTACAATAGGGAATTTGCAATTGATAAATGAAAATGGGGGTCAAGTTTTAGGTTTTGATAATATTAAAATCAGTTATGCTAACTTGATTGTTGAGAATTAGCGATAATTTCAGAAGGGTAATTTTGTTGTTGTTGACATAAAGAAAATGGTTTTGCTTCGTTAAGCATATATTTTTGATAATTTTTATTTGACTTTAATTTATAGGAGGATTTTGTGAAAGATTTTACGGAACTTGCTTTAGATACCGCTATTTCTTGCGGAGCATCTTATGCTGATATAAGAATTATTGATTCAAAATCTCAGTCAATCGGTATCAAAAATGGTGAAATTGAAACAATGAATAATAGCAATTCTCTTGGTTTTGGTATAAGGGTTATTGCTAATGGTTCATGGGGTTTTGCATCAAGTTCAAATCTTACGAAAAATGAGATAAAAAGAATATCTTTGTTAGCTGTACAGATTGCCAAAGCATCTGCAACCTTGCGAAAAGAGAGTGTAAAACTTGCCCCAGAACCTGTTCATAATGATATCTGGACATCACCATATCTAATTAATCCATTTAATGTGCCATTAGAAGATAAAGTTGATTTATTATACAAAATTGATAAGATATTGCGTAAAGATAAGCTAATAAAAGTTGCTGAATCTGGGATGAATTTCTGGAATGAACATCAATGGCTGGCAACATCCGAAGGAACATATATTGAGCAGAATTTACTTCGGAGTGGCTGTAGATATTCTGCAACTGCTGTAGAAGGTAAAGAAGTACAAAGACGCTCATACCCAGAATCTCATGGTGGTCAGCATACTCAAATGGGTTATGAATTCATCCTTGCCACACCATTATTAGAAAATGCAGAAAGAGTAAGAGAAGAAGCCATCGCTCTCTTATCTGCACCTGATTGTCCTGTAGGGGAGAAAGACTTGATAATTGGTGGTGGCCAGCTTGCATTACAAATTCATGAGTCAATTGGACATCCGTCTGAATTAGATAGAGTTCTTGGAATGGAAGCAAATTATGCTGGCAGAAGTTTCATTACAACTGACCTTTACAAAAACTTTCATTATGCTTCGCCAATTGTAAATGTTGTTGCAGATGCGACAGTTCCAACTGGTCTCGCAACTTTTGGTTATGATGATGATGGGGTTCGTGCCCAGAGGTATCATATCATTAAAAATGGACTCTATCAGATGTATCTTACTAATCGTGAATTAGCTCATATTATTGGAGAATCTAGAAGCAGAGGTTGTAATCGTGCAGATGGATATGATAATATCCCAATGATTAGAATGATTAATATTTCTTTAATGCCAGTAAAAGGTTCACTTGATGATTTAATCGCTGACACAAAAGATGGACTTCTTATTGAATGTAATAAAACCTGGAGCATTGACCAGCGCAGATTGAATTTTCAATTCACTACTGAAATTGGGTGGGAAATCAAGAATGGTAAGAAAGTAAGGATGGTTAAAAATCCAACCTATCAAGGCATTACACCAAAATTCTGGCAAAGTTGCGATGCAATCTGTGGTGAAGAAGAGTGGCAACTTTACGGAGTTCCTAATTGTGGTAAAGGTCAACCAGGGCAGAGAGCAGAGATGTCACATGGTGCCGCTCCAGCAAGATTTAACAAAGTTACAGTCGGGGTTAGAAGGTGAAAAAAAAGAATTTTGCTTACAATACATAGAAAAATTTGACAACTATTACATAAAGACATCATTTTTAGTTATAAATTTGTAAATTAGAAGTTTGTATGAATATTATTTAAGGTTCTCCTTCAAAAACTATGGGTAGATAAAACTTAACATGAAACCGACAAGGACTATTCTTGTAAAAAAATAGAAGAAAGGATAGCCCTATGTCAGTTTCAATAAGAACCAAAATAATG